>QFCH01002657.1_pt1:745000-906530 | contig 906530 bp, 810 predicted proteins | sample 5346071 | NCBI WGS metagenome assembly QFCH01 (sample SAMN09062255, study PRJNA434731) | Human gut metagenome, whole genome shotgun sequencing project. | isolation source: stool timepoint B chromium assembly | host: Homo sapiens | collected 2015
CAAGCACGGAACCGAAGCTATGGCAGATTGCTTGCAATCTGGGTAGGGGAGCGTTCTTATCACGGAGAAGCGGTACCGGAAGGAGCCGTGGAGAGGTAAGAAGTGAGAATGCTGGTATGAGTATCGAAAAGGCTGGTGAGAATCCAGCCCACCGAAAGCCCGAGGGTTCCTGAGCAACGATCGTCGTCTCAGGGTAAGTCGGGACCTAAGCCGAGGCAAAGACGCATAGGCGATGGAGAACAGGTTGAAATTCCTGTACCGGAGCAGTCCGTCTGAGCGATGGAGTGACGCAGCAGGGCACACGAGCATGCGGCTGGAAGAGCATGTCCAAGCCCGTAGCCCGTATGGCAGGGAAATCCGCCATGCAGAAGGGTGAGAGGTGACGGGGAGTTAAAGGAAACTTTGACGAACTCGTGAATCCCACACTGCCAAGAAAAGCTTCTAGCGAGGACTGATCCGCCCGTACCGTAAACCGACACAGGTAGGCGGGGAGAGAATCCTAAGGTGCGCGGGAAAACCCTCGTTAAGGAACTCGGCAAATTGCATCCGTAACTTCGGAAGAAGGATGGCCCTGAGTAGGCGAAGAGTCAAGCACTTGGAACCGGAAAGGGCGGCAGAAAAGAGGCCCAAGCAACTGTTTACCAAAAACACAGGTGCCTGCGAAAGCGAAAGCTGACGTATAGGTGCTGACGCCTGCCCGGTGCTGGAAGGTTAAGGAGAGAGGTTAGCGCAAGCGAAGCTTTGAACTGAAGCCCCAGTGAACGGCGGCCGTAACTATAACGGTCCTAAGGTAGCGAAATTCCTTGTCGGGTAAGTTCCGACCCGCATGAAAGGCGTAATGATTTGGGCACTGTCTCAACGAGGGGCCCGGTGAAATTGAAATACCTGTGAAGATGCAGGTTACCCGCGACTGGACAGAAAGACCCCATGGAGCTTTACTGCAGCTTGAGACGGAATCTCGGAAGTAGACGCACAGGATAGGTGGGAGGCTTTGAAACATACACTTAGGTGGATGTGGAGCCGCTGTTGGGATACCACCCTTCTAGTTCTGGGATTCTAACGCGAGGAGTAACGACCCTGCGGACAATCTCAGGCAGGCGGTTTGACTGGGGCGGTCGCCTCCGAAAGAGTAACGGAGGCGCCCAAAGGTTCCCTCAGGCCGGACAGAAACCGGCCGACGAGTGCAAAGGCAGAAGGGAGCTTGACTGCGAGACCCACAAGTCGAGCAGAGACGAAAGTCGGGCTTAGTGATCCGGTGGCCCTGCGTGGAAAGGCCATCGCTCAACGGATAAAAGCTACCCTGGGGATAACAGGCTAATCTCTCCCAAGAGTTCATATCGACGGGGAGGTTTGGCACCTCGATGTCGGCTCATCACATCCTGGGGCTGGAGTAGGTCCCAAGGGTTGGGCTGTTCGCCCATTAAAGTGGTACGCGAGCTGGGTTCAAAACGTCGTGAGACAGTTTGGTTCATATCCATCGCGGGCGTAAGAAGTTTGAGGGGAGCTGCTCCTAGTACGAGAGGACCGGAGTGGACGGATCAACGGTGTACCAGTTGTCACGCCAGTGGCACGGCTGGAAAGCCGCATCCGGAAGGGATAAACGCTGAAAGCATCTAAGCGTGAAGCCCACCCCGAGATGAGACTTCTCATCAGAAATGAGTAAGACTCCTTATAGACTATGAGGTTGATAGGCCGCAAGTGGAAGCGCAGCGATGTGCGGAGCGATGCGGTACTAATAAGTCGAGGTCTTAACTTAAGATTTCACAACGCGACCGAAGCAAAGAGCTTCAGTGATACTTCTATATAGTTTTGAAGGAACAACCTTCAGATATGGTGGCAATAGCTGTGAGGATACACCCGTTCCCATGCCGAACACGGAAGTTAAGCTCACAAACGCCGAAAGTACTTGGCTGGAAGCGGCCTGGGAGGATAGGAAGCTGCCAAATAAGAAAGACACCTGAAACGGTGTCTTTTTTATTTGGCCATCTTGGTAACTCCCAGGCCAGATGACTATATTGCTAAGAAGAAATAAAGGATACAAAGGGGAAATGCGAAGGCCTGGTGAGGCGCGAAGACAAAGTATTGTCTTCGCGAGCCGCAACCCACAGAGGAATGGAATCCGGAGGATTCCCATATTGAAATTGCGGCTGGCAGTTGAATTGCTGAATAAGGAAACTCATCACAGAGATGTGATGAGTTTTTTTAGTGTTCTATCCTACCAGGCCGCTAGGAGTTACATTGAGATGAATAGGTTAGGTTAGTCATATTTATGAGCCAAGTACTTTCTATGTACGGGAGTACATCAGCAGGCATGGATATAGGTGTCGCAAGAATGCCTATGACGACACTTTAGAAAAGGCCGGGCTACCATTTATAGGAAATCCATTCGGATTTCGATTCAGTTGAATGGTAGCCAGCATGATATGTACCCCCTTTACTGGACAATTAGTGAAGGGGGATTTTTTATGCGCTATACCTATGAATTCAAAAAATATTGCGTTGACCTGTATCGGAAAGGGCAATATCCGAAAACACCTGAAGGCTTTTCCCAAAGGGGTTTTCGCATGATGGTCCGCAGATGGTGTAGAAGTGTGGAAATACACGGTTTCAAAGTGCTGAAGCATAAGAAACGGAACAGAGTCTGGACTACGGAAGAACGGTTCGAATTGGTTAACCGCGTTTTATCCGGGGAATCCTTTACCTCCGTTGCTATTTCCGCAGGAATATGCCCTGGTGGATTAAATACCTGGATTCACAAATACAAGAAAATGGGATATATTGGCCTTATAGATCGCAGGAAAAATCGAAAGCCAAAGGAGTCCCATATGAAGAAACACAAGCATATCCAACCAGGAAGACACAAGGAATCAGAGCATGAGGAACTTATCCGCCTGAGATCAGAAATTGAATTCTTCAAGGCACAGAATGAATTCTTTAAGACGGAGAATGCGGTAATAAAAAAAGAAATAGCCTTGAGAGAGCAAAAGGCGACAGCGCGTCTCAAGGCGAAAAAGCAGCCATCGTCCAGGAACTCAGAGCCGAAGGATATCGATTGACCTACCTTCTCAAAGCCATGGAACTGTCCCGTTCTACGTATTATTTTGAAATAGGGAAAAAAGATCTTGTTACCCTCCGAAATGAAGGTCTGGTAAAGACAATAGTAGCCATCTTTAATAAGAATAAGGGACGATACGGGGTACGGAGAGTGCATCATGAACTCATTCATCTGGGATATAAGGTGAATCATAAACGGGTATATCGTCTGATGCGTATGGCAGGCCTTATGGGCAAGCGTCCGAGGGAAAAGGGAAAGTACAAATCCTATAAAGGATGTGTGGGGAAAGTGGCTAAAAATATCATAAACAGGGATTTTGCGGCAGAAAAGCCTTTGCAGAAGTGGACAACCGACATAACCCAGTTCAATTTCTCCTGGGGTAAGTGCTATCTCTCCCCAATTCTTGATATGGCTACCAATGAAGTCATAGCCTATGACCTCTCATTAAGCCCGAATCTGGAACAGATCAAGCGTATGCTTAATAAGGCGTTCGAACGATACCCGCACCTGGAAGGTCTGATTTTCCATTCTGATCAAGGGTGGCAATACCAGCATGATTACTACCAGAACGCGCTGAAAGAACACGGAATCACTCAATCTATGTCACGTAAAGGAAATTGCTATGACAATAGCATTATGGAAAGCTTTTTTGGAAGGATGAAGAATGAGATGTATTATGACTGCGAAGATGACTTTGCTTCCTTTGATGAATTTTCACAGGCCGTAAAGAAATATATTGACTATTATAATAACGAACGGATTCAGGCAAAAACGAAATGGATGTCTCCCGTAGAATATAGGAAAGCATCCCTGCGTTCAGCTTAATATTTAGATTTATGTGTCCAGGATAATGGGTACATATCAGCAACGACAAGACATTGTCGTTGCTCCCATGCCAACACGGAAGTTAAGCTCACAAACGCCGAAATACTTGGCGCGGAAACAAAGTATTGTTTCCGCGGGCTGTAAGTCATTATAGAAAGGAAATCCTTTGGATTTCCCATAAGAAAGACAGCCAGGTCTGTGGTGAACCTGGGAGGATAGGAAGCTGCCAAATAAGAAAGACACCTGAAACGGTGTCTTTTTTATTTGGCAATCTTGTTGAGTCCCAGGCCAGGTGACTATATTGCTAAGAAGAGATAAAGGATACAAAGGGAAAATGCGAAGGCCTGGTGAGGCGCGAAGACAAAGTATTGTCTTCGCGAGCCGCAAACCATAAAGGAAAGAAATTCGGAGGATTTCCATAAGGAAATTGCGGCTGGCAGTTGAATTGCTGAATAAGGAAGCTCACCAAGAATAATGGTGAGCTTTTTTATTGCTTCCTATCCTTCCCAGTCGCCTATTCATAGAGATGTTAGGTAATGGTGAGCTTAACTTCTAACCGTGAGATGCGCGACAACAATGTCTTGTTGTTGCGGGCTACAAGTCATCTGTTTCGGAAATTCGAAGAATTCCCATAATAATGGTAGCCAGGATTTTAATTAAAAAACATCCATTTAGGGAAATTGAGGCTAGTTTGTCTCAGATATGGCTGAAGCTGGATAACTCCGGTGTCAGCCTGTAGGCGGCTACGATAGAATATGGTTTCTGCTGGCCTTGGTAGTAGCAATTGGGATGTATGTGTATATACAAGGGGGCCTGACCAATTCACTGAAGCAGATTTATGGTTCTGCCTCCAGTGTCGTAGCTCTTCTGGATGGGAATAAGGGAAGCGGAAGTAATGAAGGAGACGAGGAGCCTTCGGTTACTCCGGCAGATCACGAAACAGGAAATAAACTGGCGGATGCATTGAGTGAAGCGATTTCCAATGGGTATAGTGAAGGGAGTGGCAAGAAATTTCCCTACATCAGTTTCTTCGGAGGGCTGAGTGATCAGAACAGCAACAGCTGGGTGGAAGTGGCTGTGATAAGAAATCTGGATGGGACATTTTCTGTATACAACAACGGCAACTCCAGTGGATATGGAGCCGGGGGGCTACATAAACAATAAAAAAGCAGGAGATTTCAGTGGACTCTGGAACTAGGTCATTAATCAGGGTTCATCAGGAATTAATTCAGGAAATGTAACCATTGCAGATGACTCCACCGTCTGGTACGGAGTAAGAGTCAGTGCGGACGGACACGCCACCTACTACACGGCATCAGTCGATAAACCAGCCATGTCCAGTCAGAACGGAAAATCCATTCCCGACTTCAACTCCAGCGACGTAATACAAACCCCACTCAACTAAAATGCATGCTTTACATTTAAAACAAGATGTGGTAATATCTTATGTGCAGTGACAATAGCTGTGAGGATACACCTATATCCATGCCGAACATAGAAGTTAAGCTCACAAACGCCGAAAGTACTTGGTTGGAAGCGACCTGGGAGGATAGGAAGTTGCTGAATAAAAAATGCATCTCATTGGAGATGCATTTTTTATTTGGTGATCTTGGTAACTCCCAGGTCAGATGCCTATGTAGGTAAAATAGTAAAAGGATACAGAAGGAAAATGCGAAGACCTGGTGAGGCGCGAAGACAAAGTATTGTCTTCGCGAGCCGCAAACCATAAAGGAAAGAAATTCGGAGGATTTCCATAAGGAAATTGCGGCTGGCAGTTGAATTGCTGAATAAGGAAGCTCACCAAGAATAATGGTGAGCTTTTTTATTGCTTCCTATCCTTCCCAGTCGCCTATTCATAGAGATGTTAGGTAATGGTGAGCTTAACTTCTAACCGTGAGATGCGCGACAACAATGTTTTGTTGTTGCGGGCTACAAGTCATCTGTTTCAGAAATTCGTAGAATTTCTATAATAATGGTAGCCAGGTCTTTGGTAAAGCTTGACCGGGGTAAATACTAAATTGTCTATCAAGGAAGTTGCTGAATAAACAAGCTCATCACAGAGATGTGATGGGCTTGTTTTAATTAAATCCCGGCCCACCATTCATAGAAAATTCTTCGAATTTCCTCTTATATAGACTTGCGGGCAGCAACGACAATTCCTTGTCTCGATTCCGCCAGCCAACGGCTGGTGGAAAGTGGCTTCCTCTATGTGGGAACATCGGAAGGATTAAAGGATGTTGCCTGTTGCTGAAAATTTTTCTTATTCCACGCGCGAACCTCAAAACTGTCTTTTTAGTCATATACTCATATTATCAACTTGTAATTGCCTGGCTGATTAACATATTGTATACTAATGTCAACTTATATAATTTTAAAAGGAGACAATTATGAATCGTTCGACAACATCTAGGGCGCGTCATTCTTCGGTTTCGCTGATGCGGATGGGGATTTTCACAGCGCTTATTGCGGTGGGGGCTTTTATACGGATTCCGGTTCCGGTTTGCCCGTTTACTTTACAGCTGCTGTTTACTACGCTGGCGGGTATTCTTCTGGGAAGCCGGCGCGGCGGCGGAGCGGTTCTGGTGTACCTGGCTCTGGGGCTGGCCGGAGTTCCTGTGTTTACTGAAGGGGGCGGCATAGCCTATATTTTCCAGCCTACCTTTGGCTATCTTATTGGATTTGCTGGCGGAGCCTGGCTTACCGGGCGGATAGTGGAAATGGCGCCATCCGGTTCGCTTGCCCGTTATGTGGTCGCCTGTTTTGCCGGCCTGGCCGTGGTGTATGGATGCGGTATGGTCTACGTCTATGTGATTAACAATTTCTATCTGGGCACACCATTGGGACTATGGCCGCTTATCCTGTACTGTTTCCTTATGGCTGTGCCGGGAGATATTGTGCTCTGTCTTCTGGCAGCGGTTCTGGGGCGGAAAATAAGAAGAGCGGTTATGTTATAAGTGAGGGAGAATGGGTATGAAAAAGCAGGAAATCGATTGGCAGGAAGAGGATCGGAAGTATATATGGCATCCGGCGCAGCAGATGAAGGATGGGGAAGTGTTTCCCCCGGTGGTAGCAGACCACGCCAGCGGTTCATATATTTATGATGAACATGGGAAGGAATATATCGACATCATATCTTCCTGGTGGTGTAATCTGCTGGGACATGCTAACAGGGAAATCAATGAGGCGGTGAAGAAACAGCTGGATACGATGGAACATGTCATTTTCAGTAATTTTACCCATCGACCGGCCATTGAGCTGGCCCGGGAACTTATGACCGTGCTGCCCCGGGGACTCTGTCGCTTTAATTATTGTGACAATGGATCCTCAGCGGTGGAGTGTGCGCTCAAGATGGCGTTTCAGTATCAGCACCAGATTGGACAGACCCGGCGCACCCGGTTTATGTGTCTGGACTCGTCCTATCATGGGGAAACTATCGGAGCACTGTCAGTAGGCAGCATGGATTTATATGCCCGTATCTATAAGCCCATGATGATGAACAATATCCATCTGAATGGACTGGATTGCTTCCGGTGTCCGTACGGGAAGACGAGGGAGTCCTGCCAGGTGGAATGTTTCGCCAGCGCGGAAGAGGCATTTGCTGCCCACGGAAAGGAGACGGTGGCGGTGGTTGTGGAGCCAGTCCTGCAGGGAGCCGCAGGGATGCGTATATATCCGCCTCTCTACCTGAAGAAGCTGAGAGAACTCTGTGACCGATACGGTGTACTTATGATTGATGATGAAATTGCTGCCGGATTTGGCCGTACAGGGAAGTTCTTCGCCATAGAGCATGCCGGAGTATCTCCCGATATTCTGTGTACATCCAAAGGACTTACCGCCGGTTACATGCCCATGTCCATTGCCATCACTACGGAGGCCATTTATCAGGCCTTTTACGATGATTATGAAAAGCATAAAGCGTTTGTGCACAGCCATACCTATGCAGGTAATCCGCTGGGGTGCGTCATTGCACTTACGGTGCTCAGGATTATGAAACGTGACCATCTGCTGGAGCGGGTGAATACGCTGGGAACAGAGCTTCATGAGGAACTGATGAAAGCGCTGGGGAATCATCCGCATGTCGGGGAAATCCGGCATATCGGTCTGATTAATGCTATCGAACTGGTAGAAGACAGGAAGACAAAGAAATCCTTTTCTCCGGAAAAAAGAATCGGCTGGCACATTTTCCGAAAGGCTATGGAAAAAGGACTGGTACTGCGCCCCATAGGCGATGTAATCTATTTCAACCCACCGCTCAATATAGAAAGGGAAACGCTGAAAGAAGTGGTAAAACGATGCCGCGAAGCTATCGAAGAAGTACTACCGGAAGGAAGATAAGGAGAGGCTGAAAGACAGGTTTGAGAATTGAGGAAAATCTCACAAGCTGCAGTTTGTTGTCAGCAAATTCCGAAAGGCTGTGAACTTTGTTCGCTGTCGTTGCGAATCCTATGGGGATTGCAGGGGGATATGGAATAATCTTTTATAAAAAGGTAAACATCCTGAAGACCACAAAAGGACAGCTTGCGAAACGTTTCCCTCTCTGGAGAGAAATCAGCAAACTTCGTGGGATAATGAATTCCTCTATGTTTGAATACAGGAAAACAGACGGATGTTACCCTATGGCCTTTTTTATAAAAACGTTCCTTATCCACCCTCCAACCGCATACCTCTAATCTGTCTATGTAGCAAAGGAAAGCATGCAAAACGTTTCCCGTTCTGGAGAGAAAGGGGGGACCATTCGCTTTAGCGAATGGTGGAAAGTAGAATCCACTATGTTGGGATAAGGGAAAGCATGCAAATGTTCTGAGTTCTTTTAGTCTGATAGGAAGCCCCACAGACTTCCGGTCTGATTGTCTGAACCATCTGATTGTCTGCGGACGGCTACAGTAGTTTGTCTGGTGGAAAGTAGAATGCTGTATGTTCGAGCATAGGAAAGTGTGCTGATGTATGCAATATTTTTGTTTTATATGAAAAAGCCATGTGCAACATCCACCCCCTGCAATTCCTGTGGAATTCCACCGACCTGCCATGATGAAGTTAAGGCACCGCCCATGAGTTCCGCTCATCTTTCTTCTTGCGGTCGGTCTGCTCTTTTGCTATCATTATAAAAATATACATGAATATATAAAAAATCTATAGTGAAAAGTGAAACAGGAGGAAGCAATGGCGGAATATAATCTTCTGCAGAAAAAGATTCTGACCGATGGGGTCATTAAACCGGGCAATGTGCTCAAAGTGGATAGTTTCCTGAATCATCAGATTGATGTGCCGTTTGTCAGCGTGCTGGGAAAAGAATTTTATGATTTGTTTAAGGACCGCCCGATAGATAAGATTCTGACCATTGAAGCGTCCGGTATAGGCATTGCCAGCCTTACCGCGGTATATTTCCAGGTTCCTGTATTATTTGCCAAGAAATCCGCAGGCAGCAATATGGATAAGGAACTGTATACTACCGAAGTGAAGTCATACACCCATAACAAGGTGAACCATGTCGTAGCATCTAAGAAGTTCCTCTCTGAAGGAGAACACATTCTGATTATGGATGACTTCCTGGCCAATGGCTGTGCGGTGGAAGGGCTGATTGATATTGCTCATCAGGCCGGTGCCATTGTGGAAGGCGTAGGCATCTGTATTGAAAAGGGATTCCAGGGCGGTGGAGACCGTCTCCGCGCGCAGGGATATGATGTGAAGTCTCTGGCCATTATTGAGGAAATGGATGCTGAATCCGGTTCCATTACATTCCGTTAAGGAGGAATCATGGCAGCCCCGATGAGCAAAGATCCGGTTTATGATTTTCATGGGAAAATTTCTGCTGGCAAGGCCATTCCTTTTGGTCTGCAGCATGTTCTGGCCATGTTCGTGGCCAATATTGCACCAATTTTGATTGTTACCGGTGTGGTACATATGCCACCAGGTCAGGTGGCTGCACTGGTGCAGGCAGCGATGATTATTGCCGGTGTGGGTTCTCTTCTTCAGATGTTCCCGCTGGGACCTCTGGGCAGCGGTCTCCCCGTTATTATGGGGATCAGCTTTACCTTTGTCTCTGTATTCTGCATGATAGGGGCTAAATATGGATATGGGGCCATTCTGGGGGCAGCCCTGGTAGGTGGGATACTGGAAGGCACCCTGGGGCTCACCGCCCGCTGGTGGCGTCGGTTTATTGAACCTATCGTATCAGCTACCGTCGTTACAGCGATTGGGTTTTCCCTGCTCAGCATTGGGGCAAATTCCTTTGGCGGTGGATTTGGAAATCCTCATTTTGGGGATGCGCCGTATCTGATTGTGGGATCCATTACCCTGGTATCCTGCATTGTATTCAATATTCTGGCTAAGTCCTATTACAAGCAGCTGTCCGTACTGTTTGGCCTGGTGGTCGGCTATGTAGCTTCGTACTTTTTCGGTATGGTGGATCTGAGCCGTCTGGCCAGTGTGCCATTGATTTCCCTGCCTGGATTTATGCCCTATCCGCTGGAATTTCATGGGGATGCCATTGTGTCGGTTTTCCTGATTTTCCTGGTATCGGCTACAGAAACTCTGGGGGATACCTCGGCATTGGCGGATATGGGATTTGGCCGTCCGGCAAAGGATAAGGAAATTTCTGGTTCCATTGCGGTGGATGGCTACATCAGCAGCCTGTCCTCCCTGTTTGGCTGTATGCCGATTACCTCTTTCAGCCAGAATGTAGGCCTGATTGCCATGACCCATGTAGTCAACCGCAAGGCCATTGCCAGTGGCGCGGTCATTATGATTCTCGCTGGCCTGTTCCCTGGACTGGGCGTCATTCTGGCTTCTCTGCCCGATGCCGTACTGGGCGGATGCACTCTGATGATGTTCGGTTCCATCGTAGTGAGCGGTGTACACATGCTGAGTCAGTGCGGATATTCTGAACGAAATATGACGATTGCCGCCCTGTCGCTCAGTGTGGGTCTGGGATTCACCCAGACACCGCAGATTTTCCATATTTTCCCGCCGCTGTTCAAGAGCGTGTTCGCGGAAAACTGTGTAGCTGTCGTATTCCTGGTATCGCTGGTGCTGAGTTTTATTCTGCCGAAGGAGAAACCAAAGGCTGAGCAGCAGTAAGCGGATTTTATTTCCTGAGAAATGAGTGGGGTGGAGGGAAGCCTATGAAAAACTATGCGAAAGACGGAGAAGTCATGTATCATACCGGCCTGTGTCGGGAAATGATTGACCATGCCAGAATCGCGGTAGTTCCTGGAGATCCGGGACGGGTGGAAGGGCTGGCACGCTTCTTTGACACGGAAGCCCGTTTCCTTACTTCACATCGGGATTATACCTCCTGGCTGGCTCATGTGAATGGCATGCCGGTTCTGATCATGTCCACGGGCATGGGCGGGCCCTGCGTCACTTTTGCGGTAGAAGAACTGGCCCGCCTGGGAGTGGAAACTTTTATCCGGGTGGGGACGACCGGATCCATTCAGGAACATATCCATCTGGGGGATGTGATTATCAATAAAGCGTCAGTGCGCATGGATGGGGCATCTAAGAACTATGCGCCGGTAGAATATCCGGGCATTGCGGATCTGGAAACCACCATGGAGTTGAAACAGGCGGCATCGGAACTGGGAATATCCTGCCATATGGGAATTTCAGTGAGTACAGACAGCTTCTGGCCCGGGCAGGAACGGTATGACAGCTTTGGAGGGTATGTACTTCGCCGTCTTCAGGGCAGCATGGATGAATTCCGCCATCTGGGATGTACAAACTATGAAATGGAAAATGCCACACTGTTTACGGTGACTTCTGTACTGGGATTGAAGGCCTCTTCTATATGCGGCGTAGTAGCCCAGCGGACCAGTGGAGAAGCCGTAGCCTCCAGAGATGTATATTTGCAGGCCGAAGAAAAATTCCAGAAAATTGTAAGAAAAATGCTCGAAAACCGGAGCAATGCCGGAGAAAATAGGTTAAAGGGGGCAGATTAGCTCCAATTATCTCCGCAAACATAATAAAACGAGACTATCCATTTTTCAGAAAAGTCTCGTTTTATTATGCTTTTAGATAAAAGACAGGGGTTGAGGATTGAGTGTGCGAGATTTAAGAAGATGGGCTGTAGTCCATATTTTCTATAGTTTCTCATAGTTGATTCTACCTTGTTGGGATACAGGAAAACGTGCTGTTGTACGTTTGACTCTTATTCAGCTTTAAAGCAGGCCATAAGGCATAAGGCCGCAAGAATGCAAAAGCTGATTAATGGAAGCATGCGAAACGTTTTCCTCTCTGGAGAGAGAGGGGGACCAGCCTGCGGCTGGTGGAAAGTAGAATGCTGTATGTTCGAGTATAGGAAAGCATGCAAATGTTCTGAGTCCTTTTAGTCTGAAAGGAAGCCTACAGGCTTTCGGTCTGACCGCCTGATTGTCTGATGTCTGTTTTTTCTATATCTGCTGATTTTCTCAAATCGCGCCTCCTCAATACTCCAACCTGCTTTTTCCTATTGACAAAATCTGATATACTGAATGTATAACAACAAATAACTACAATTTGAGATTCCCGTCATAAGTGACACGAGAGAGGTACTCCCCCATGACACAGACAACAGAAAGAAGAGGATCCCTGATTGCACGGATTGGTATTGGTAACATTCTCGCCGGATTGGCCTATCTGACATCAGTGGCCATCTGCATTGCACCGATAGTGATGCAGTAAAAAGGCAGACTATCCGATGTTTCAGACATCCGATAGGAAACCCTGCGGTTTCCTGTCGGGTTAAACCGAAGGATATACAAAACGGCTTCCCATGGGAAGCCGTTTTATCGTGTCATAAATAAAAATAGAATGTGAAGCTGAACAAAAGTCAAAAATGAGTGATAAGCTTCGCTCATCTACTGCCCGGACAGAAGAGAGAGCAGCCGATCCACATTCTCCGTATCATATTCAATCTGTTCTGACCATAGACGGACCTGTTCCGGGAAGTCACCGTAGAAGGCGGTGGCAAGGAGAATAAAATCTACGCTTTCCCGGGCGTAGGCCATCACGGCAGGAAGGCCGTAGATTTCTGCCTTTTCCAGTCCTCGGTAGAGTATGTACTGGTATATCCGGGTAAGATGGGAAGACGGTATTTCCTCCAACAGCTGATGGACCCGGTCGGCTGCTTTCTGTACATGCGTTTTCATATGCAGAAGAGAGGCGGTCCAGGCGGCATTGATGGGTTCAGTCTTTTCATAATGAGAGAGCAGTTGCTCATAGAAGATGGTGCTTATGGAAGGACTGAAGATGAGGTTCTTTTTGTCTGCCTTATATCCCAGGGCATGGAGGAGCGAGGCAAGGGATGCCTTTTCTTCCGGGTAGTCAGTGACAAAGACCAGGGGCCCCTCTTCTTCCAGAAGCAGTTCCACCGTTTTTTCGCAACAAAGTCCGGTGCCTGCCAGTTCAAAATTTCCTGCGCAGACGAAGAAACGAGGGTGCATGGCGCATATATCACACAGGGCGCCTTCTCCTTTTTTCAGTACAATGCGGCAAAGCCCCTGTTTGTTCAGGAAAGGGCACTTTCCGTCTTTCATGCCCCAGTAATAGGTTTCTTCATTTTTCCGCATGGACTGCCGGATTTCTTCCCCCAGGGGACCGTCCATAGACTGATACAGGGCAGCGGTATCGTCATCGATATCAATTTCCCAGTCCTGGACACAGCAGGAGTGGACACAGTCACCGGCCTTGCAGGCAAAGCGGGAATAGAACGATGGATACAGGGTGATTAATGGTGTGCTCATAAGTCCTCCGGAGAATTTTATTCAGTCAGTTTCCCATTATTGTACCGCGGAAAGAAAAGACAGAAAAGGCAGGAGCGAGAATTGAGCTCGCGAGATTTGAGAAAAAACTGGCAAGCGTGCGAAAGGCTGATTAACGGAAGCATGCAAAACGTTTCCCGTTCTGGAGGGAGACCGGCAAACTTCGTGGGATAATGAATTCCTCTATGTTTGAATACAGGAAAACAGACGGATGTTACCCTATGGCCTTTTTTATAAAAACGTTCCTTATCCGCCCACCAACCGCATACCTCTAATCTGTCTATGTAGCAAAGGAAAGCATGCAGCACGTTTTCCTCTCTGGAGAGAGGGGGACCAGCCTGTGGCTGGTGGAAAGTAGAATCATCTATGTTGGGATAAGGGAAAGCATGAAAATGTTCTGAGTTCTTTTAGTCTGAAAGGAAGCGCCACAGACTTCCAGTCTGACCGTCTGAACCATCTGATTGTCTGCGGACGGCTACAGTAGTTTGTTTGGTGGAAACTTAATTCTGTATATTGGCGCGAAGGAAAGCATGCAGTATGTTTTCCTCTCTGGAGAGAGATGGTGGAAAGTAGAATCCACTATGTGAATCAAAAGGAATGGCAGGAATAGGATACGCTTTCCCCGGTATCCGCTTGATTTGCCTTTATGGTAAAATGAAATTATAAGAAATATGTATATCGAGTGGGGGAGAGGATGAACAGGCAGGACAACAGACAAAAAGGGGTAATGCTGGTTTTTACGGCCATTATGCTGCCGATAATCTTTATCCTCTGCGGGCTGGTATAAGATCTGGGGTATATGTACGTACAGAAGTCTAAACTGCAGCATGCAGCCGATGCGGCGGTTCTGGCCGGGGGATATACCTATGTAGCGGATTGGGATGATCCGGATAAGCGGACGCAGGTATTAAATTCCATGAAAAAATACCTGAACAGCGATATCGACAACGGACAGATTGAAAAGGTGGTTTACCGATTCAAGGATAATGATGAAGCGCAGGGAGTCATGATCAGCCTGTATGCACCACACGGCGAAGTATGGCTTACCGGGAATAAGCCGGTGGTCGGTACCGTGGTGGGGAATGCCATTTGCGCGACTCAGAACGGGGTATCCATTATTTGGAAGGACTGGGAACATGCCGGTGGAGGCGGTGGTGGTACAGGAAGTCCGTCCTTCGTCCGCCTTACCGAAGATGTGGATGACCGGTATGTAGTTCAGCCATAAGGAGGGAAAATGATAAAAGTATATATTATGCCAACCTGTCCGGATTGCCAGGTGCTGATGGACAGGTTGAAAGATACATCCCGTTATGAAGTGATAGATATAGGGTCCCATGTGCTTCACATGAAACAATTTATTCACCTCCGGGATACCAGCTCGGCCATGGAAGAGGCGAGAAAAAACGGATGGGTCGGAATCCCCTGTTTTGTGTTGGAAGACGGAACCGTAACCCTTGATCCAAAAGAAGCGGGCCTTGCATAAAAATTAGCCATTTGAAACGGGAACGGAGAAAAAGCAGAAAAAACCCCTTGCATTTTTTCTCGGTTCCTGTTATTATTTAATAGTCGTTATGACAGATAGGGGTATAGCGCAATTGATAGAGCAACGGTCTCCAAAACCGTAGGTTGTGGGTTTGAGTCCCTCTACCCCTGCCATGTGGCCCAATAGCTCAGCTGGATAGAGCACTTGACTACGAATCAAGGTGTCGGGAGTTCGAATCTCTCTTGGGTCACCAGGCTAAAAGCAGTGATGAGAAATCGTCACTGCTTTTTTATTGCCTTAAATGGGGTTATAGGGTTAAATGACATTTTGTGTGTTGTTTATGCCGATAACGCTGGCAGTTATCGAGCTTTATTGGCGCAACAAGGGGATGTTGCCCAGGGGTGACAATCTTCCTGTTTAGAGATTCAAAGAATTTCCTTATTAAAGGTAACCAGGTCTGCTTTTAATATTTAGATTTATGTGTCCAGGATAATGGGTACATATCACATTTGGCTGTAAGTCCATAGAATTATGAAATCTTTGATTTCCATACTATTGACAGCCCGGTCTTTGCTGGCTGGTGGTGGAAAGTAGAATGCGGTATGGCAGAGCATAGGAAGCATGCTGCATGATTCCTGCTCCGGAATTTTATGGTGAAATTATATATGAAATACCTATCCTCCCGCTTTAGCGTAGCCTGGAAGGCTTGCAAACTATGAGCCGCAGACTCATCCCCCCTCATCTTGCTTTTACCCGGTATACCCATTACAATTAATATAAATGATATTCATGGAATTGAATATTTCTTAATGAAAACAGGAAAGAGCGGATTCCGGCAGATGGCCTTGAGCAGGACTGCCTGGGAAGAGAGCAATCAGACGGATTGCTTTTTCTGCAGGTGGGTATTCCGGGGCCGTTATTTCCAGGGGAGGTTTCTATGACATGGTTTTCAGAGCACAAGAAGATACTGAGTGGGGCAGCGATTCTCTGTCTTGTCTGCGGAATCGGATGGGGTGTGTATGAGCATTATGCCAATGTGAAAAAACCGCTGGTTCTGTATGGAAATGTGGATATCCGTCAGGTGTCTCTGGCATTCAACAGTAGTGAACGTATCGATGAGATGACTAAAAATGAAGGGGATACGGTGACAAAAGGGGAAGTGCTGGCAAAGCTGAATACTCGTCCTCTGGAACTGGCCATTGAACGACAGAAAGCCGCTATTTCCGCACAGGAAGCACAGATAGAAAAGCTGCATAATGGTAGTCGCAGTGAAGATATTGCCGCTGCGCAGGCGCAGGTTAATGCGCTCAGCGCAACGGAAGCCAATGCGCGGGTGTACTATAACCGTATGCTCAAATTGAGAAGCACCGGGGCTATAAGCAGGCAGACCGCGGATAATGCAGAAGCGCAGTGGAAGAGTGCGGATGCTAATTTAAACAATGCCCAGGCTGTACTGGATAAGGCAGTCAACGGGGCCCGTAAGGAAGATGTGTCGGCGGCTGAAGCTCAGCTGGCAGAACTGAAGGCACAGCTTAAGACGTATGAATATAATCTGAGCCAGGCGACATTGGTCGCACCGGAAGATGGGGTTATCCGCTCCCGTCTGCTGGAACCAGGCGATATGGTATCGCCCAGTGTTCCTGTCTATATGATCGGTATTACCAGTCCTAAGTGGGTCAGAGCCTATGTGGCAGAAGACCGCCTGGGGGATATTCATGAAGGTATGAAGGCAAAGGTATATACGGACAGCGATCCAAACCATCCGATAGAAGGACAGGTGGGATATATTTCCAATACCGCCGAATTTACACCGAAGACGGTACAGACGGAAGAGTTGCGTACCGCACTGGTGTATGAAGTGCGTATTTATGTTCAGGATCCGGACAATAAGCTCCGCATGGGTATGCCGGCCACGGTTAAGTTTTAAGGGATAGAAAGGTCGGAAAACGATGACACATATAGTGGAAGCGATGCATGTCTCCAAAGTGTTCCACCATACGGCATCCGGCCATCCGGAAATGGCTCTGCATGATGTGTCCCTTACGGTGGAGCAGGGGAAGATTACTGCACTTATCGGGCCTGACAGCGCCGGGAAGACCACTTTTATCCGCATGCTGTGTGGGCTCATGTTTCCCAGTGAAGGACAGCTTAAGGTGCTGGGGGAAGACATTACGAAAAAGGCGGTAGAAATACAGGACCGTCTGGGATATATGCCACAGAAATTTGGTCTCTATGAAGATCTGACCTGCATGGAAAATATGAATCTTTATGCAGATTTGCATGGGGTTCCGGAGGAAAAACGCACCGAACGGATCAAGAAACTGTTTGTTATGACAGGACTGGCGCCGTTTACCGGGCGTCTGGCGGGCAAATTGTCAGGCGGGATGAAACAGAAGCTGGGGCTGGCCTGCACGCTGGTGCGCAGTCCGGATCTTCTGCTTCTCGATGAACCGACGGTAGGGGTAGACCCTATGTCACGCCGGGAACTTTGGGAAATCATCAAAAGTCTGGTACAGGAAGAACATATTTCTGTTCTCGTTTCCACCGCCTATATGGAGGAAGCGGAACTTTGTGATGACGTATATATTCTGAACAAAGGGCGCATTCTGGCCCATGGGACACCGGAAGAGATACGGAACCGTTCACAGGGACTTTCCTACTGGATGCCTGTACCCCAAGGTGTTCCGGCCAGGGTAGTGCAGTCCGCCCTTCTGGATGAAGAAAAGCACATTGAAGATGCCGTTCCGGAAAGGGGTGGGGTCCGTTTTGTTATAAAAAAGGGAGAAACGCTGGCGGATATTCGGGCGCTTTCCCTGTACCCCTCCTGTAAGGCCGTGGCTATTCCCTGCCGCCTGGAAGACAGCTTTATGATGATTCTCCGGGAAGCGCAGAAACGGGAACGCCTCATGGAAGGGTTTGAACTGGATTATACTGCCAGGCGACATATTTCCAGCCATGTGGATATTCATGTCCACAATCTTCTTCGCACATTCGGGGATTTCGTGGCGGTGGACCATACGTCTTTTGATGTGCATAAGGGAGAAATATTCGGACTCCTTGGACCGAATGGCGCCGGAAAGTCTACTACTTTCAAAATGCTCTGCGGGCTTTTGCCGGCTTCCGGCGGGGAACTATCCGTAGCGGGAGTCAATCTCCGCACCGCCAGAGCGCAGGCCCGTGCCAACATCGGTTATGTGGCTCAGAAATTTTCGCTGTATGGAACACTTACTGTGAAAGAAAATCTCCGGTTTTTTGGCGGTGCCTACGGTATGTCGAAGAAGAAAATCTTTGAACGTATGCGCGTAGTACTCCGCATGTTTAATCTGGAAGGCAGGGAAGAAGATGTGGCAGGACAGCTTCCTGGCGGGTACAAGCAGAGACTGGCTATGGCAGCCGGGCTCCTGCACGAACCGAAGATACTGTTCCTCGATGAACCGACCAGCGGTATCGATCCACTGGCAAGGCGCACCTTCTGGAGGCAGATTACTGCACTGGCCGCAAAAGGCACGACCATCATTATTACGACACATTTCATGGATGAAGCGGAATACTGCGACCGCATGATGATTCAGGATCAGGGAAAGACCATTGCTCTGGGAACACCGGACGAAGTGCGTAAGCGCGGCGGGGACAACCTCACCATGAATGAAGCGTTCATTGCCATTGTAGAGGACAACCGGAAGAAGGAGGCGGAGGAAAATGGATGATTTCCTGCGAAGACTCACCGCATTGATTAAAAAGGAATATAAGCAGATTGTGCGGGATCAGAGCAGTTTCATCATCGGGGTAGTCATTCCGATTATGATGATTCTTCTGGTAGGCTATGGTATGTCCCTGGATGTAAAGGATGTACCGGTAGCCGTCGTTATGCAGGATCCATCGCCGACTGTGCAGGATATGTTTTCCTTTATGGATGGTTCTTCTTATTTTAATCCCCGGTATGTGACTACGTATCATGAAGGGGTATCCCTTATGGATGACCGGAAAGTGGATGCCCTGGTAGTAGTACCTCCGGATTTTACCGAGTCTCTCCGCAAGGGTGGCGGCCATGTACAGATTATTCTCTGGGGTGTGGATCCGACTACGGCTAAGACGGCACAGGGATATATGGAAGCCGGACTGGCGGCATGGCAGCAGGCGCATATGCGGGAGTATACGACCAGTTATGGTACACGGCTGGGGATGATCAGCGTGTCGGCCCGCCAGTGGTATAACGATGCCAATACCAGTACCTGGTTCTTCGTTCCCGGGCTGATTGTGCTGATTATGACCATGGTAGGCGTATTCCTTACCACCATGGTCATGGCCAGAGAGTGGGAACGGGGGACGCTGGAGTCGCTGTTTGTTACTCCGGTAAAGCCGCTGGAAATTGTCCTTTCCAAATGGATACCTTATTTCTTTGTGTCCATGGGCGGGTTTGCCCTGTGTATGATAGCGGCGCGCTATCTGTTTTATGTGCCCATCCGGGGGTCTGTTCTCATAATTATCCTGGCATCGATGATTTATCTTCTTACAACACTGGGGCTGGGCCTTACCATTTCATCGTTGCTGAAAGATCAGTTCATCGCCTGTCAAATCGCCCTTCTGGTATCTCTTCTGCCGACGGTTATGCTTAGTGGATTTATTTTTGACCTGAAGAGTACCCCGGAGTTTATCAATGCCGTAGGGCACATTATGCCGGCCACCTATTATATGGAACTCCTTAAGACGTTGTTCCTGGTGGGCAATAACTGGGGAATGATTGTTAAAAACTGTACGATTCTCATCGCTTACGGTCTGTTTTTCTTCGGATTATCCGTTGTGGTTACGAAAAAGAGGCTTGAATAATGGACAACATTCTTTTTTATCTCCGCCGGATTCTGTTTATCATACGCAAGGAATTCCTGGCCACGGTAAATGACCCGAAGAGCCGGGTCATTCTCGTCGTGCCAGCTATTATACAAACCCTGCTTTTCGGCTATGTGGCGTCGTTTAATCTGGAACGGGTGGATTATGCATTGCTGGATATGAGCCACAGCCACTATTCGGAAGAGCTGGCAGCTCATCTGGATGGAAGCGGTATTTTCCGCCGGGTGGCCACTCTGGGAAATACGGGACAGATGGCGCAGTTCATAGAAAATGGCGAAGTATCCGGCGTTGTCGTGATTCCCGCTGATTTTGCGGATAAGCTGGTGCAGGGACAGACGGCACCGGTTCAGGTCATTACCGATGGACGGAATACGGTCATTTCCAGTCTGGTCTATAATTATGTGGCAACTATCGCCGCTTCATACAACCAGGATCTGCATCTGGGGAAACATCTCCTTACCGTGGATTCCATCACCTGGTATAACCCGAATCAGATTACCCGGTGGAACTTTCTGCCATCCCTCCTTCCGGTTATCAGCCTGATTCAGGTCATGCTCCTTTCCGGGCTTTCCGTAGCCAGAGAAAGGGAACAGGGAACCTTTGATCAGCTCATGGTGACGCCGCTTACTTCTTCGGAAATTCTGGCAGGAAAAGCGGTACCGCCTCTGGTTATCGGCCTGCTGCAGGTACTGATTGTACTGCTGCTTGCCGTATTCTGGTTTCATGTAAAGGTTATAGGGAATCTGATTACTCTTTTTATAGTCATGTTTACCTTCCTCCTGTCCTGCGTAGGACTGGGACTGGCTATTTCTGCCAATTCCAAAAACATGCAGCAGGTCATGGTATATAACTTTGTGGTGCTGGTACCGATTATCCTGCTCTCCGGACTGGCCACACCAGTGCGGAATATGCCGCAGGCGCTTCAGTACTTCACCTATATCAACCCTATGCGATTTGCCATCGATGCGGTACGGCGCGTCTATATCGAAGGGGCGTCCCTGGCAGCGGTGTCCCCGGATTTACTGCCTATGGTAGTGATTACCCTGGTAACCATGCCGTTGGCCGCATGGATGTTCAGAAATAAACTGGGATGAAGGGGCACGGCCCGCACGTTCATTAAACGACAGTTCTTCAATGGTATGTTTCAAAAGACTTTCTCTGATAAAGAGAAAGTCTTTTTTGTAGAGAAGAATCCGGAAACTATGAGAAGGAAAGATTGATGAACTGAAGATCAGACTTCGTATCTCAATCCGGTCTTTTACAGTATCACCACCAGATAGGCAGCATAGGAAGCGAGGAGAAGGAATCCCTGCACTTTTCCTGCCTTTTCCCTTATGAGCAGGGGAAGCAATGAGGGTGATCAGAAGGCAGGCGGTAAGGTCAAAGGGGATGGCGGAAGGTGCCACTGGAAGAGGTTTTCCGGAAGCCAGGGAGCAGAGCGGAAGAATCAGGGACAGATCCAGAATATTGACACCAATGATATTACCTGCTGAAAGATCATGTTCATTTTGGCGGATAGTGGCCAGGGTGGTTACCAGTTCAGGGATGGAGGTACCTACGGCGACGATGGTTACGCCGATGATTTATTCCGGTATGCCCAGCTGATGGGCCAGAGCGATACCGCCATCTACCATAAGGCGGGAACCGATAAGGATGGCAGCGGCACCGCCTGGCGTATCCATGCGGATGAGGAGCCCATCCAGCCGTTCCTCCTTATCCAGCAGTGTATACAGGAAATCAGAATTTTCTGTGTACTGCCTTCTTTGCGGAACCGTCCTTCTCCGGCGGCACTGATAGGTCCCTCAATATTGAGGATGGCCATGACCTTCTTTTCTTTTTTCCATAATTTCTTTATTTTTCAAACATATATGGTTCCTCCGTTGGCAGTGTTTTATTTTATTATACCGGAAAGCTGACCATTACAGGTCATAAAAAGATATCGGTGGGTGTACACAGGTGCCGCATCCGCTGGCGTGAAGACCAAAGGCGGGAACCGCCAATGAGCCTGATGTATCCATCCGAATTCATAGGTGGAAAGCGGGAGGATGGATATCCGGGCGTTCCAGTACATTCCCGTTGGGTTGGCCAGACGGGAATAAATGAAGGCAGGTTTCTTCATGGCCAACTGATTTTCTCCATCCTGCGCGTTTTCAAATACATAACAGAATCGAAACGGCACGTGCACTGGTTGCCGGATCCGGGGGCTGATCTGCATGCTGCGGTAATGCTTCAAATCTTTACTTGATGCTCATAATGAATTTCTCCTGTAATGTAACCATGTATAAAAGTCCTGAATGTGTGTTGTAATAAAAAAGCTTCCATCCCCTGTGTAAAGGGACGGAAGCACCGTGATACCACCCAATTTCATCCGGATCTTGCGAGTCGGATCTCTGCAGGTACGCAGACCGTAGTCCTGAATACCCTGGCGCGATAACGGGCGCACCCGGACGGTCTGACTATTCGACACGTCTGCTCCGAGGCCATCTTCCATAGCGTTTCATGCACTTCCTTTCACCAATGCAGAAGATCTCTGTTTCATGTCCGGCTATGTACTCTTCTCTTCATTGCAACAATTTCAAGTTGATGATGACATCATATCATCGCCAGTTCTGACAGTCAACGAAGCTATTATATGCGAATGGATATAGCTTAAAACTATCTATATGGGTTATATAAGAAAAGAAAAAAACTCCGCCGCTACCAGAAGGTACAGACGAAGTCTTTCAGAATTTATGCGATTAAGGTTGCTTTCACTACGCAGAAATTATGCGTGGGAAAGACCCATTTTGCTGGTTTCCTTGCAGATGTTTTCCAGTCCCTGAGTCAGAGAAAGGCTCTGGGTATAGAAATATTCACCTGCCGGGGTGAGGCTGAAGTGGCGGTTTTCACGGCTGAGCAGAGAAACGCCAAGTTCTTTTTCCAGAGAACGGACCTGCTGGGAAATAGCAGACTGGGATACAAAACATTCTGCAGCGGCTTCTGTAAAACTATGGCAACGAACGACTGCCTGGAAATATTTGATGCGACGGAGCATGCGCTTACCTCCTCTTGTTTTCTTCTAATCTTCTAATATTCTTAAAATAGGCACGCTTTCCATTATACCGCAAAGATGGGTCCATTTCCATATAATAAAATCATATAAGTTCATTTTTTCTTATAAATACTTTGTGGAAAAGGCGGGTACGATTAATGGGAGGAACGTATTCCTGTTTGAAGCTGGACCGCATGAACCATTTGATGGGTTAAGGACTGTGGGTTTGAGCTGCAGCGCATCCGGAAAGTTTGTCAAAATGATTTCGCTGTGCATAAAATAAAGGAAATATTCACAATGGGAGGTCTTTATGGATAATGGAAAAATCAGATGCCCATGGGCTGAATCATCATTGCTTATGCAGGCTTATCACGATTCCGAATGGGGAAGAATCTGTCATGATGATCAGTATCTTTTTGAAATGCTGACACTGGAAGGAGCGCAGGCCGGACTGTCCTGGCAATCTATCTTGCAGCGAAGGGAAGGGTACAGGCAGGCATTCCACCGCTTTCAGATACATAAGGTGGCGGAAATGACGGATAAAGAACTGGAAGCACTGCGGGAGAATCCTGGAATTATCCGGAACCGGCTCAAAATCTATTCGGTCAGAAAAAATGCCAGGGTGGTGCAGGCGCTGGCTTGGGAGTGGGGCAGCTTCGATGCCTGGCTCTGGCATTTTACAGAAGGAAATCCCATCGTGGGGCACTGGAAGACCATGGCGGAGGTACCAGCAGAGTCCGATTTGTCACGGCAGATCAGCCGGGAACTGAAGAAACGGGGAGCCTCCTTTGTAGGCCCTGTTATCATCTATTCCTTCCTCCAGGCGGTAGGCATAGTGAACGACCATCTGGAAGGATGCTTATGCAGAAAAGATAGATAAGAGAATTGAGGAGAAAAGACAGGTTTGAGCAATGAGGTTAGAGGGGCAGATTTGCAAAGCCAATCTGCAGGTGGATTCTGCGGACCATGAGCGAAGCTCATTAATGTATTCTCCCTCATATCTCTAATCTGCTTTTCCCTTCTGATTTCCAGGCAAAAGAAAAAAGGAGTCATAACCAAACGTTGTCATGACTCCCTTTTACTTTTTGCGTGAACTCTAATCTCTGCTTATCTTTACTTTAATACCTGGCGGAGCATCCAGTTGTGCTTGGACAGGCTGGCGATATAATCATCCATCTGGTTAGATACCAGAATCTGGTTTTCTTCGTCTGCGGCTGCCTTCACTGCGTATACTTCATCAAGAAGGTATTCAAAGTCAGCCAGTACATGGCTATAGGCTTCGGCAGAAGATACTTCTCCGCCTGCGGCTTCTTCAATTCCGCTCAGGCTGAGGAACCCCTTCATGGTGGATGCCGGGCTCATGTGAAGCTGAAGCATCAGTTCAGCCACTGCATCCGCATTCTCATTCATTTCATCATAGTAACGTTCCAGCTGAGCATGGTCATCAAAGAAGTGTGCTCCCTTGAGGTACCAGTGATAGCTCTGCAGCTTGTGGGATACAACTACCATATCCGCCAGTAAAGTATTCAGTCTGTTTTCCATAATTATCTCATCCTTTCTTTTATCTCACTCCGGTGATTCCGGAGCATCTATTGTTTATTTCTGTTATAATTATAGTGCGTATCGAATATAATGAATATAAGGATTTACCGCAAAATTATAAGAATAGTACAAATATAATTATAAAAATCGTACAGAGGTGAATTATGAAAAATATGAACCCATCGACCACAGGGAATTCGGCTGCTGTGTCGTTTTCCGAGCTCCGTATGGTTCTCGATTCTCCGAAAACCCAGAGCCATCTGCATGAAATGGCACACTGGCATGATGAGCTGGAGGGGATTTATGTGCTGACCGGCAGCATGGATTTTTATCTGGATGACAGGAAATTGACCCTTTCTTCCGGTGATTTCCTCCTCATTACCTCATCCGCCATGCACTACAGCAAAGCTCATGATGAAAAGAATAGCCTTTTTCTCCGCCTGTTCATCCATCCATCCCTGTTTTCTGCCAGTGAATCTCTGCATCCACTGCTTCTTCCCTTTCTGGAAGACAGAGAATCAGAATTCCTGCTGCTGCGTGCGGAGAAGAATCCGGAAAACCTGAAAGATCTGCTGCTCCGCATGCACAAGCTGCTGGAAACACGGCCGGCGGGATTCCCACTGGAATGTGCCGGTCTGGTGCATATCCTTCTCGCCAGGCTGTATCCCCTTATCCATCAGTTGGATGTGATTATGGGCACGCACATGGGGCCGGATGTGGAGGCGCAGCGTCGCATGATCGCCTATATCCGGAAAAACTATCCGGAAAAGATAACCCTGGCTGACATAGCCGAAGCCGGACTCATGTCCCGGTCCAAGTGCTGCCAGCTGTTCAAGAAATACGTAAACAGGACTCCCATGGATTTCCTGAACACCTACCGTCTGGAAATGAGCCTTCGCCTGCTGAAAGAAACCGAGCGCCCGATATCCGACGTCTCCCTTTCCTGCGGATTTACCAGCCAGAGCTACTTCACCAAACTCTTCACGGAAAGGTACCACATGACCCCGAGTGGCTGCAGAAAGAAATGAAGAAAAATGGGCCTGCAGCCTTTGAGCTGCCGGCCCATCTCTGCCCATTCTTGCCCGTTTTCTGATTTCCTTATACACTATAGATAGCATCATACATTGTATGGTACAGATAGTATATTTGAATGGAGGAATGGGTATGAGAAAGAGTTTTGAACCGAGAGCCTGGCTTTATCCGGAACCGGTGCTGGTCATTGGTACATATAATGAAGACGGTACAGCTAACGCTATGGTGGCCGCGTGGGGTGCTATGAGTGATTTTAAGCAGATTTTCATTGCTCTGGACCTGAGCCATAAGACAGCGGACAATATCCGTGGACGCCAGGCCTTTACGGTAAGCATTACCGATGCGGCTCACATTCCGCAGGCAGATTATGTAGGCAGTGTGTCCGGCCGCGATGTACCAGACAAGGTCGAGGTTGCAGGGCTCCATGTATGTCGCGCTGAAAAGGTGGATGCGCCATATTTTGAAGAATTCCCGCTTACTTTCGAATGCAGTCTGGCTGAGCTGGATGAAAACAAGGAACGAGTATTCGGAAACATTGAGAACATTACGGCAGATGAATGCATTCTCGACAGCAGAGGCCGCATTGATGTGGAAAAACTGGCATCCATAGCTTTTGATCCGGTAAGCAATACCTATCTCCATGTATCTGGAAGAGCAGGACAGGCTTTCCACGATGGTCTGGTCTATAAAAAATAAAGAATATGGGACAGCGACTGGTGTATCCGTGATATAATAAATCCATATGTGTCTTTTTCTCTTAGTAAAAGATTGATTATAAGGAGTGAACGAATAGATTGGCCACTGTCATATTTGACTGGGATGGAACGATTGCTGAATCCGGGGAAGGTATTACCCGATCAGTGCAATATGCATTGGATACGGTAGGGATCAAGGTGCCGGATCTGAGTGATTTGACGCATTTTATCGGACCGCCGCTTCGCGTGGAATTCAAAAAGACGTATGGTATGTCCGATGCAGATATTGAAAAGGCGATTACCGCTTTCCGTGCCCGGTATGAAAGCGAAGGCATTTTTGAGTGCCGGCTGTATCCGGGGATTGAAGATGTGCTTCGGGATTGCGTGGATCGCTTTGGCATGTCCATTGCCGTAGCATCCAGTAAGACGGATTATCAGCTGCACCGCCTGGTAAAACATTTTGGGCTGGACAGCTTGTTTGATGTGGTGCGGGGCGCGACACCGGATGCGGAACGACCAGGTCATGGTGTTCCGGGGAAATCCAATAAAGCAGTGGTAATTGAAGAAACCCTGTCTCATCTGGAAATGAAATATGGAGAACTCATCCGGATTGAAGACACTTACATGATTGGCGATACCGCCTATGATATGGAAGGGGCAGAAATGCAGGGGATTCACGGTGTAGGCGTAACCTATGGTTACGGCAGCCGGAGTGCACTGGAAGAATACGGAGCAGAAACCATAGTGAACTCTGTGGATGAACTGTACAGCTATCTGTCTTCCCTCACATAATAAAAATGGTTGTGAAAAAATAAGAAATTATTTTTTCACAACCATTTTTTGTGCATCCTGGAATCTGATAATAAAAGATAAACAGGAACTGGAGGATATAGGACAGAACGTGTTGATTCATAATCCGACAATGATTACCAATCAAGAGCTGCAAGTCTTCGGATTGAGACCGTACAATCTCGTAGGGATAGGATTCCGGAGAAATCAAAAAGCGACAGGGAAAAGCCTGCCGCTTTTTGATTGTTTGAAAGTCTGGCTCATCAGATAGTGAAAAGTGGATTGCAGTATTTTGGAGCGTGGAAAGGTATGCTTATGTTTTCCATCAGACGTCTGAATTATCTGATCGTCTGATTTCTCGGGCTTTGCTCATTCAAGCAATCTTCTTAACCAGTGTATTGAGATGCGCTTTGAAGACTAGAAGTGGTCCGAAAACTATGCCCAGGGAGGCCTGAAGGATTTCAAACGGAAGCTTGATGATGGCGTATTCCGGAGTAGCGTATACATATGCGCGGCCCAGTGAATAGCCAATGACCATGATGATACCGCCCAGAATGGCGCCGACCATGGCAGCGGTCACCTTGTGGTTCTTCATCAGGTGGTGTGCACACCAGGAGATGACCAGTGCTTGCAGGCCATGAGTTACCAGAGAAACAAACATCGGCGCCGGATAAAAGAAAAAGTCACCAAGGAATGCGCCAACGCCGCCTACCAGGAAGGCATAGAACGGATCCAGCAGGATGGCGGAAGCTACAATAATAGTATCATTGAAATACAAATGTCCACCTGGTACAGGAAGTCCAAGCGAAGAGAGGACAATATTGCAGGACATAAGTACGGCGGCAAGACAGAGCTTGCGTGTGTGAACGGAAATATTACTGCGATTATTCATAACGATATTCTCCTGAAACGACAATGCAGAAACCCTGGAGGCTCTGCGAAAATACCTGCTTTCTCAAAAGAAGCACGGGGTTGTGTTCCTATGGATGAAAGCTGCGTTTCTCCGGTATATTTCAAGAAGAAAAAACATAATAACGGACTGTCAGGAATCATCCATGGTTGCAAAATAATTAATCTGTATTTATCATAGATAATAACTGAACATACATAAATAACCAGAATGAAAAAGGATGATATGACCAGATGAAATACAAACTCAATGACCAGTCGAGCCGGCCTGCATATATGCAGCTTTATGCATTGATTCGGGATGATATTATTGACGGGGTGTACAAACTGGGGGACAAACTGCCATCCAAGCGGATTATGGCCGATGATACCGGAGTCAGTGTCATTACGGTGGAACATGCCTATTCCCTTCTGGATGAAGAAGGGTATATTGAAGCCAGGGAGCGGAGCGGGTATTTTGTCAGCTACCATGAAGAGGATACGGTGCATATAGAAATGCGGCCGGTTCATCAGCCTGTCCGTATGGAGGTGGATAAGGAGGCGCTGGATTTCCCATTTGCCAAATATGCAGGCACTATGCGCAGGGTAATAACCAGGTATGGTACACAGATTCTGTCCCGCTCGCCGGTCAGCGGAGTGGCGGAGCTTCAGGAAGCGATTGCCGTATATTTGCGACAGGTCAGAGGTATCGAGGCGGAGTCAGAGCAGATTGTTATTGGGGCCGGAGCAGAATATCTGTATTCACTCATTGTACAGATGCTGGGACGCGACCTCCGGTATGCGCTGGAAGATCCATCTTATGACAAGATACGGAAGGTCTATGAAGCCAATGGCGCATCCTGCGACAGCCTGATTATGGGAGAAAACGGAATTCTGACCAGAGAACTGGAACGGACGCGGGCTACTATCCTGCATGTTACACCATTTCACAGCTTCCCAAGCGGAATTACCGCATCGGCTTCCAAACGGGCGGAATATATCCGCTGGGCGGTGAAGAGAAATGGCATTATTGTAGAAGATGACTATGACTCAGAATTTACGCTGTCCACCAAGGTGGAAGACACTATATTCAATATGGCACCGGAAGGCCATGTCATTTACATCAACAGTTTTGCCAGGACCATCGCGCCATCCATCCGTATTGCCTATATGATTATCCCGCATCAGCTCATGGGGCTCTATCGCCAGCGTATCAGCTTCTACTCCTGCGCGGTGCCGGTGTATGAACAGCTGGTACTGGCAGAATTTATACGGAGCGGCGATTTTGAACGGCGTATAAATAAAGTAAGAAGAAAATTGAGAAAACAGATGGAAGGAAAAAAATGAATTTTACCTTTATAGTGCCGGAAGACCATGACGGGCAGCGGCTGTCCGATTTTATCCGCGGACGGGGTGTTTCAGCCCGCCTCTGGAAGAAGGTCAAGTGGCAGGGCACCGTATGCATCAACGGAGAACCGTGCCATCACGCCAAAACCAGACTGCATGCCGAGGATAAAGTGACGGCGAGCTGGGAAGAGGAAAACGACATTGTGCCGGCCCATATCCCGATTTCCGTAATATATGAAGATGAATGGCTTCTTCTGGTAAACAAGGGGCCGCATATGATTATCCACCCTACGTCGAAGGAACACTACGATACGCTGGTCAATGCAGTGGCGGGCTATCTGGAGGAAAAGGGCGAGGCGGCAGGAGTGCATCCCATCTACCGGCTGGACCGAAATACTACAGGACTGGTGTTGGTGGCAAAATCTTCCAAAGTGCAGCACGATCTGTCCAAAAGCCATGATCGGATTTACCGGGAATATGTGGCCCTGGCCTCGGGAGTATTTCCGGAGAAGGAAGGTCTGGTGGATGCTCCCATTGGGAGAAAGGATGGCAGCATAATCGAATGGACTGTACGGTCGGAGGGGAAGCCGGCACAGACAGATTACCGGGTTTTGCAGCAGATGGATGATTTTGCGCTGCTGAGGCTCCATCTCCACACGGGAAGGACTCATCAGATAAGAGTACATATGGCATATATCCATCACCCCCTTCTGGGCGATGATTTATATGGAACGGCAGATGCACGGATTAACCGACAGGCTCTGCATGCAGAGATGATACGGTTTGTTCATCCGGAGACGAGGGAGGAAATGGAGTTTCATGCGCCTGTTCCTGCGGACATGCTGTTCTGGAAAGGAGATAAGGCATGATACGAACTGAAAAAAATGGGGTTTCCTGGTATGAATTTTCAATCTTTGGCCCGGATGTGCGAGGTGTGGTGACCACGCGTCGCGGCGGGGTCAGCAGGGGAATATATGAAAACCTCAACATGAGTTTTTTTCTGGGAGATGAGGAAGCGCATGTGAAGGAAAACCGCATCCGGGTCATGCAGGCGCTGGGCGCCCGGGCGGAAAGAGCTGTGGGAGCGGTGCAGGTACATGGAACCCATATTGCCATAGTCGATGAATCCATGGCCGGCCGGGGAGGACTTTCCGCAAAGGGAGCCATACCGGATACCGATGGACTTATTGCGAATGTGCCGGGAATTCCGCTTACCTTGCTGTTTGCTGACTGTACGCCCCTTCTTTTCAGCGATCCCGTGCAGGGGGTCATAGGGCTGGCCCATGGGGGATGGCGGGGCAGCGCCGGGAACATTGTGGGAAAAATGATAGAGAAAATGAAGGCAGGGTATGGATGCCGTCCGGAGGATATCCGGCTGGGCATAGGCCCCTGTATCTGTCTGGAATCCTTTGAAGTGGGTGAGGAGGTTGTGCAGGCTTTTGCACCGTTCTTTTCCGATAATCAGCTGGTGCGGCTTTCCGCTGCGTCTTCTCATGGGAAATATCTGTTTAACCTGCCGCTTGCCAATGCCTGGCTGGCCATGCGGTCAGGCATTACAGAAGAGCATATTGAAATGTCAGGCATAAATACAATGGCCAGTGACCTCTTTTTTTCCTATCGCCGAAGTCACGGAAAATGCGGACGACATGCAGCGGTGATAGTGAGACAGAGATGAGCTTCTCTCCTGGTCGGTGCGAGACAAAGGGGCATAGATCCGCAAAAATCCCAAAGCTTACAAAAAATAGCCTCCCATACGAATCTCCCTTCTGGAATGATGACAATGTCTTGCCGTCATTGATATGTACCCATTATCCTGGACACATAAATCTAAATATTAAGCTGAACGCAGGGATGCTTTCCTATATTCTACGGGAGACATCCATTTCGTTTTTGCCTGAATCCGTTCGTTATTATAATAGTCAATATATTTCTTTACGGCCTGTGAAAATTCATCAAAGGAAGCAAAGTCATCTTCGCAGTCATAATACATCTCATTCTTCATCCTTCCAAAAAAGCTTTCCATAATGCTATTGTCATAGCAATTTCCTTTACGTGACATAGATTGAGTGATTCCGTGTTCTTTCAGCGCGTTCTGGTAGTAATCATGCTGGTATTGCCACCCTTGATCAGAATGGAAAATCAGACCTTCCAGGTGCGGGTATCGTTCGAACGCCTTATTAAGCATACGCTTGATCTGTTCCAGATTCGGGCTTAATGAGAGGTCATAGGCTATGACTTCATTGGTAGCCATATCAAGAATTGGGGAGAGATAGCACTTACCCCAGGAGAAATTGAACTGGGTTATGTCGGTTGTCCACTTCTGCAAAGGCTTTTCTGCCGCAAAATCCCTGTTTATGATATTTTTAGCCACTTTCCCCACACATCCTTTATAGGATTTGTACTTTCCCTTTTCCCTCGGACGCTTGCCCATAAGGCCTGCCATACGCATCAGACGATATACCCGTTTATGATTCACCTTATATCCCAGATGAATGAGTTCATGATGCACTCTCCGTACCCCGTATCGTCCCTTATTCTTATTAAAGATGGCTACTATTGTCTTTACCAGACCTTCATTTCGGAGGGTAACAAGATCTTTTTTCCCTATTTCAAAATAATACGTAGAACGGGACAGTTCCATGGCTTTGAGAAGGTAGGTCAATCGATATCCTTCGGCTCTGAGTTCCTGGACAATGGCTGCTTTTTCGCCTTGAGACGCGCTGTCGCCTTTTGCTCTCTCAAGGCTATTTCTTTTTTTATTACCGCATTCTCCGTCTTAAAGAATTCATTCTGTGCCTTGAAGAATTCAATTTCTGATCTCAGGCGGATAAGTTCCTCATGCTCTGATTCCTTGTGTCTTCCTGGTTGGATATGCTTGTGTTTCTTCATATGGGACTCCTTTGGCTTTCGATTTTTCCTGCGATCTATAAGGCCAATATATCCCATTTTCTTGTATTTGTGAATCCAGGTATTTAATCCACCAGGGCATATTCCTGCGGAAATAGCAACGGAGGTAAAGGATTCCCCGGATAAAACGCGGTTAACCAATTCGAACCGTTCTTCCGTAGTCCAGACTCTGTTCCGTTTCTTATGCTTCAGCACTTTGAAACCGTGTATTTCCACACTTCTACACCATCTGCGGACCATCATGCGAAAACCCCTTTGGGAAAAGCCTTCAGGTGTTTTCGGATATTGCCCTTTCCGATACAGGTCAACGCAATATTTTTTGAATTCATAGGTATAGCGCATAAAAAATCCCCCTTCACTAATTGTCCAGTAAAGGGGGTACATATCACATTGGATGCAAGTCCATACAATGGGCAGTCCGGTCTGTCGTCTGACAGTCTGTCTTCTGCAGGTGGTCCGCCTCTTAATACAGAGGCTCGTATTGGCATACCTTTAAAAATAAAATTAAGATAAATAATATTTGTCGACATAGCCATATTAGTAAATAAGTTGTAAACTGTATATAGAAAAAATAAGCATAAAGGATTTATTTATATATAAAAAACATACATATAAACATCATATATAGTTTCAGTGTGTAGGAAAGAGAGCCTTTCCGGGATGGATTTAAACAGGCGGTCTGTCTGGTTCCTTAACATACAGGGGCTCCAGGTGTTTGATGCCCTTATTCTTCTCACGCTGGCTTTTCTGGCAGCGGAACAGGTATAAGTTTGCCAGCCTGCCATGGGCAGAACCAGAGTGTGAAAGAGGAAAGGGGTTTCCTGTGAATTATAAAGAACTTTCACTGGATGAGGCCGCTCGATGGGTGCGGCAGGAAAAAAGAAAATGGCAGACTGTCCGACTCATTAATCCCGATGAAAACAGGGAAATAGTGATTTCGCCGGAAGGATTCCGGTACGGGGATTTTTGTCAGCGTAAAGGCAGAAATGGATGTGATGCCTGTCGGAATTTCCATGCCTGTCATATGGAAGAGAAGGTGTATGCCAGGATACGATAGGGAAATCAGATGGTGCAGATACGGACTACATCTTTCCGCCTGATGACTGAAAGCGGAGTGCAGGTTCCCGTAGTGATGGAATGTATGCATTCCCGTCCGGCAACAGGTCGGGAAATGAACTGGGTACAGACGTTTTCTTCCCGCCGGCATATGGGAGGACAGGGGCGGGACTCGCTCACCGGACTTTTGAATAAACGGGGATTTTGCCGACGGGTGCGTAAAGAGCTGATGAAAAAAAGGCAGGAAAATTATGTAATGATTACATTGAATATCCATAATTTTCGGCTCATTGGGAAACTATATGGTGAAGGGAAGGCCAACCGGGTGCTCATGATTCTGGCAGGGCGTATCCGGGAGGGGCTGTCCGAGCATTCCTATGCAGCCAGAATTTACGGAGATGAATTTGCTATTTTCTGCCGTGCCGGGGCTTATGAGGAGAAGAATCTGAAAAAACTGCTGAAAGATATTTCCCTGGCCGTGGAAAAGGATATTTATCACATTCAGATACATGTTGGCATGTATGCAGTGACGGACCCGGATATTCCGGTTCCTATCATGATTAATCATGCCGATATGGCCAGAAAATCCATAACCGGCAAAGCTAACCGGAGGTTTGCCTGCTACAATCCGGAACTGATGAAAGAACTCATTAAAGGACAGCGCCTGGTGAATATGTTTAAAGGTGCGTTGGAGCGGGGTGAGTTTACTATTTACCTTCAGCCTCAGGTGAACCGGGATAAGAAGGTAGTGTCTGCCGAGGTACTGGCCCGGTGGATTACGCCAGATGGCACGGCGATTTCTTCGGCAGAGTTCATCCCTGTTCTGGAAGATTCGGGGGCAGATTGTGGAGCTGAATCGTTTCATATGGGAAGAATCAGCCAGACTGCTGAAGACATGGATGGGTACACCGTTGGAACCACTCACGATTTCTGTCAATGTATCACCGCAGGATTTTGAATATATGGATGTGGCGGCAACTTTTATTTCCCTGGCCGATACTTATGGTATTGATAGAGAAAAACTGAAGATAGAGATTACCGAATCATCCATTCTTTCCAGGCGGGTGAAGGAAAGCCATGTTATTGACCGGCTGGCAGATGCAGGGTTTAATCTGGAAATAGATGATTTTGGAAAAGGGTATTCATCGCTCAATACGCTCAAGGATATCAATGCCAGAACCCTGAAACTGGATATGGCGTTCCTTCAGATGACTGACAAGGATAAAAAGCGAGGCGAGGTCATCATTGAATCGGTGATTCAGATGGGAAAACGCCTGGGTATGCATATTGTAGATGAAGGGGTGGAAACCGTGAGGGAGAGAGATTATCTGATTCACCTGGGCTGCGATTATCTGCAGGGCTATCTGTTTTCCTGGCTGGTATCCGTAGAGGAATTTGAAAGACATGTTACAGGAAATCTGGTATAAGGGCAGATATTCTGTATGCAGACTGGAGGAAATATGAATCGTTCCGAACGCCCGTTTATTTTTAATCACATGGAAATTTCCCTGGATGGGAAGATCATGGGAAAGTATCTCTGGATTCCGGAGACCAATACGGAAAGTGATCCGTTTTACCGTACGATTTTTGGACCGGATGCTAAGTTTACTTTTCAGGCGATAGTGGAAGGCCGCACCACCATTGAAGATAATCAGACCGGATATGCGGTGCCGGAAGTGGATGAGAATGCTGCGCCGGTTCCGGAAGGTGACTACCTGGCGCCAGAGGCATCCTGTGGCCGTTTTCAGTTTGTTCTGGACAGTAAGGGACGCGTGGCATGGACAAAGAATACCACCGATTTCGGAGAGGAAAAGGCACATATTGTGGAAGTCATGTCCCACCGGGCATCCAATGCATATCGTGATTACCTTCGCCGCCAGGGAATCAGTTATATCCTATGCGGAGACGACCTTGTGGACCTGGAAGAATTCTGCCGGAAGGCAAAATCCCTGTTTCATGTGGACAGCATGATGCTCGGCGGTGGTGGTACCGTAAACTGGAGCTTTATCCAGGCAGGACTTACCGATGAAATGAGCCTTATCCTGGCGCCGGCAGCCGATGGAAATGTGAATACCCAGTCTCTGTTTATGGCACGACCGGGTATATCGGAAGATCATCCGGTGCTGTTCAGGCCCTTGGATGTGCAGCTTCTCGATGATGGGTTCGTATGGCTCCATTACGCAGTAGGTAAGAAGAATATGTATGATTTTGACAACAATCCGGAATTTAAAGCCGTACAGGAAGTCATTGCCCGCGGCAGGAATGAATAATTTTATAAGGAAATAAAGATAAAGGCAGATTCAGAAGTAGCCGAGAATCTGTCTTTTTTCATGCCTGAAATACGGGGTTGAAAAATCAGGGCACAATACATTGAATTTGTCATATATTTTTCTATTACAGATAAGGGAAGTACCTATTTTATGGTAGTACAGCATAAAAATACTTATTGAAGGAGGGAATATGATGACGAAAACACTGGATGACATGAAGATGGTGCATGAAGAGGAAATGCAGAACTATGACCGCATGCAGGAAACGGTTACCCGGGTTATGCACCGACACGGATGCAAAATTATTCAGACTCCGGCCTTTGAAGAATACGATACGTATAGTCGTCTGTTCCCTCAGTTAAAGCGGGAAATGGTAAAGACTATAGATACGGATGGGCAGGTACTGGTTATGCGTCCTGATGTAACGGTTCCATTGGTTAGAACTGTGGACAGGGAATACCTGGATCCGCATCAGCTGCTGAAGTTCGGATATTTGTCTACGGTTTTTCGCGAATTTTTCGAAAAATCCACGCATGGGAAGTACTTCACACAGAGCGGGGGGGGGAAGTGCTGGGGATCCTACGGCGGAATGTGACGGCGAAGTCATTGTCATGGCGCTGGAATTTCTGGAATCGTTGGGAATTACGGATGTGCGTATTGATCTGGGCAATGTATCCTACATGCATGCGCTGTTTGGCAGTCTGGGATTGCGGGACGAAGAACTGGCACTTGTGAACAGGGCAAGATAAGATAGACAAGAAAATCGGAGAAGAAGCCTCTGAAGTCATCATTGCGGATCCGCACGAGGATAAGAAGGAAATCATCGATGAGTCTTGTGACCTCCTCTATCATCTGTGGGTGTTATGGGATAATGCGGGGATTGACCTGTATGAGGTGATGGCCGTAATGGAAGAGCGGGACCATAAAAAAGGCAACAAGAAAGAGGTTGGTCACACAAATAAAGTTTTTTGATAAATTTTAGAGATATTCATCTTTCTGATGGCGTCAACCGCTGTTTTGAATCAGTTCACGTACCACCGCATACAGTTTGCTGGCTTCAAAATAGCGGTTTCCCTGTATAAAGATAAATCTCACTCGCATTTATCCCCGGGGCAGGTTTGGGTATGCGGAGGATAAGGTTATCTCGCTTTGCTCGATGGTTCGCCGCATGAAACGATTTACAGCCTGGAAGTGCAGCAATGGATGAATTTTGCGGTGCAGCCACTGGCAGAGCCTGGATATGTTTCTTTTATCTTCATGAACATCAGTGAAGAACATGCCCGGGAGATGCATGTGCAGCGTGAGCGGGTGACTAATGAGGCTATTGTCCGCGTTGCCAAGATATTGAACGATGGGGAAGGTTATGAATCGGCTATGAATTATGCACTGCAGGAAATCAGCCGGTTTTATTCATCGGGACCGAATCTATCTGCTGGAAACGGATGGAGTTACGGTTTCCAATACCTTTGAATGGTGTGCAGAAGGAATTCAGTCAGAAATAGAAACACTGCAGAATCTGGATTATGAGGAATATATTTCCGGATGGGAAGTGTTTCTCAGGGATTCTCCTGGCGTAATCATGGAAGACATCGAAGTGCTCAGAAATATGGGCGACATGGTGGATTATGAAAATCTGAAGTGGCAGGGAATTAAGAGGCTTATGGCTTTTCCGTTCTATCGTCAGGGGCGGATTGCTGGATATCTGGGGGGAGATAATTTTGAGGTGACGGATCAGTTTAATACGGCAGAACTTCTGGAAGCGCTTTCTCTTTTCCTGGGGGGCCAGGATTACTAATCACCATCTCATTCATGAACTGGAGCATCTCGGGCGCTGTGATGGATTGACAGGGATTAATAACTGGAATGCCTACAGTGATGAAGTGTTGCGGTTGAGGCAGGCGCATAATTGTGTCGGGGGTTATCTTTATTGATATGAATGGGCTGAAGGTAATCAATGACACGGAAGGGCATCTGGCAGGAAATGCAGCTCTTTGTACCGTTGCTGGTTTTCTGGTGGGACTCTATGGCGCGGACCATGTGTACCGCCTTGGCGGAGATGAATTTGTAGTATTGCTCCAGCATATAACCGAAAGCGAATTTTCCAGTCAGCTGAAACGGTTGCGGGATGAAGCGTCCCACCTTGGAAATCTGTCCTTTGCCGCTGGTGGTTAGTGGATAGCCGATGCCGTATAAATTATGAATGCCATTCAGGAAGCCGATAATGGCATGTATCGGGATAAGGCAGAATATTATAAGAAAAAGAATAAACAGTAAAAGTATATATACTGAAAAAGATGGACTCAATGCCGAAACAGGTGATTGAGTCCATCTTTTTGGGATATAGGATAATTTGTGTGTTAATGCCAATGGAGTTGGTATTTATCGAGTTTCATTGGAGCAACAATACTTTGTTATCAAACCAACCCGGAAATCCCGGAAGGAGTTCTGCGGATTATGAGGTGCAGGCTCATCTATCATCTTACTCCCGGAAAGCTGGAAACGAACTGGATGGTGATGTCGGGGAAGCTGTTTACGTATTGGATGGTAAAGTTTTCTCCATAGCTGACAAACTGCCATTCGCCGACATCATCCGGGAAGGCGGTGACAGGTTTTACTTTAAGGTTAGCAAAGGAATTCACCACTTTGACTTTTATGTCAGCTCCATAGTTGACAACCTTGACTTTGCCGCCAAGGAAGATGCCGTGGTAGTATCCATCTCTGGAAATGGGGTGGGATGCATGGGAAAGAGGAACTATTCCCAGCGTCAGCACCAGGGCCATAAGAACCATGCGTATCCATCTTTTCATAAGGGACCTCCTTTATAACTATAGTTATTCTTATCTATATTGTACGACTCTCTGGCAGGGCGGGCAATCTGGTACAATAGGCCTTAAGGATATGAAAAGGAATGAGGGATTATGATGGATAAACAATACCGATGTTCTCTTAGCCGGCTCCTCTTTTCATACTGGAAGGGAGAAGAAAGGAAGAAAGCCTGGATTATGGGCTTACTCATTGCGGCGCTTACTATAGCAGCTGTATATATGACACTGCTGCTCAATGACTGGTTCAATTCCTTTTATTCGGCGTTGCAGAACTATGATTGTCAGGCCATTTATCATGGGCTGATTCAGTTCACCGGTTATGCTTTTGCCTATATCGCTTTCTCCGTCTATGCTGATTATTTTCAGCAGAAGCTGGCGCTTCGATGGCGCCGGTGGATGACAGAAAAGTATCTGGCCCGGTGGACGACAGGGGATATGTATTACCGAATGGAAGTCTTTTCCTGCGGCAGAGGGGATAACCCGGATCAGCGTATTTCTGAAGATATTGATTCGTTTACTTCCCAGTCGCTGAGCCTCATGCAGGGGCTGCTGCAGGCGGTAACTACCATAGTCTGCTTTATCGTAGTGCTGTGGAATCTGTCAGAGACACTGACGTTTACTCTATGGGGACACACATTCCATCTGGAAGGCTACCTGGTGTGGACGGCCCTTTTATACTCTGTGGCCGGTACCTGGGGGACTCATCAGGTGGGGAAGAAACTGATTGCGCTCAACTATGAACAGCAGAAGAGGGAAGCAAATTTCCGATTTGGTATGATGCGCCTCCGCGATACGGCAGAAAGTGTGGCCTTTTATCATGGAGGCGGACGGGAAAACCAGGCTCTGTTTTTCCGGTTCCTTCTGGCGGTAGCTAATCAGTATTTGGTAATAAAGAAAAACAAGCAGCTGTCATGGCTCACCAGTGGGTACGGGCAGATTGCCATTATTTTTCCATTTGTGGTGGCAGCTCCCAGATATCTTACAAAAAAGATTTCTCTGGGCGGTCTGATGCAGATTGCCAACTGTTTTGGCAAAGTTCAGGACTCTCTGTCCTATCTGGTGAATGTATATACAGGCATCGCCTCCTGGCAGGCCTGCGCCAATCGTCTCCGCGCATTTACTGACCATATGGAGGCGCAGACAAAAGCAGCGCAGCAGGCGGAAAAGAAACTGCGGATAACGAGAGGTGGACATGTGCTGGCACTGCATGATGTGCAGGTCGACCTTCCGAATGGGGAGGAACTTCTCCGTCATGTGTCAATGACTTTTAAGGAAGGTGAAAAAGTCATTATCCGAGGTTCCAGTGGGGCAGGAAAATCAACGCTCCTCCGTGTTCTCGCCGGGCTCTGGCCTTATGCGGAAGGAAAGATGGAACTTCCGGCAGAAGGGGCTATGCTCTTTATTCCTCAGAAGCCTTATCTTCCTTTTGGTACGCTCCGCCATGCTCTATCTTATCCGGGGGAAGATGCGGGAGATGATGTACTGATTCCACTTATGAAACAATGCCGTCTGGAGAAGCATGTCAGTCAGCTGGATACTGAAGGCGACTGGATGAATGTCCTTTCCCTGGGAGAACAGCAGAAGGCGGCCTTCGTCCGCATACTGCTCCGGAAACCCCGTTGGCTGTTTCTGGACGAAGCCAGCTCCGCTATGGATGAAGAAACTGAGGCCGCATTATACGGCCTGCTGCCCCATCTGCCTTCCACCGTAATCAGCATAGGCCACCGGTCAACATTAGATAAATTCCACGAAAGAGGTGTGGAAATCTGAGCGGATTACTGAATACCGGCCTTTATGCAAAGGCTGCTGTTCGCAGAATCCTTTACCCGAGAATCCGATAGGATCCTTACTGTCTCGGAGTGAAGCTCTGCGGTTCCGAGAGTTGCAAAGCAATTTTTCCAACTCAAATCCAGCAGGGATTTGCTGACAGCAAACTTCAGCTTGCGAGGGTCATCTCATACCTGTCTTTTTTTATCCATAATGGACAGGCATAAGTGGGTATGATAAAAAGGAGGAGTATGCGGAAATCAACCTCTGTGAGAGGGGATGGCAGGATATGATTAATGTGGAAATATTCCGCCAGCTGGCGGAGCATTTACCTTATGGGTTATATATTGTGAGTCCTGACAGGACGATTCTGTTCTGGAATGATGAAGCCGAGCATATTACCGGATACACCCGGGAGGAAATGTCCGACCACAAACCTGCATCATCTGGATGAGAAGGGAACACCACTCTGTCAGACCTATTGCCCGCTGCTTCAATGTATGGATGAAGAGAAAGTCATAGCTAAAAAACTCATTTTTACTCATAAAAACGGATTCCGGATAGTTATCAGTGCCCATTTCATTCCCCTGACAGATAACCAGGGGCGCATTATCATGGTGGCGGAAATGTTTGAAGAACTGAGCATTATGGACAGAGATACTTCCCTTGTGCAGAATCTCTATTCTCTGGCTTATCATGATTCATTGACCCATCTGCCTAACCGGGTGTTGCTGGAAGCCACGCTGAGAATGCGTTTTTCAGAATTCCACAAGCTTCGTCAGTCGTTTGCAGTCCTTTTCGCGGATATTGATTATTTTCATAAGTTTAATGAGCAGTATGGTCATACCACAGGGGATACCATGCTGAAAATGGTTGCAGGAAATATGAAGCAATCGAGCCGAAAGAGCGACACTATCGGCCGTTGGGGTGGAGAAGAGTTCCTTGGCGTTTTCCCGATTAAGAATAAAAAAGATACGGTAGTCATTGCCCGTCGTTTGCAGAAAATGATAAATCAGACATTTATTCCTTGAAAAATAACAAATCCCTGAAGAACTTCAAATGGATGCTTCCCGTATGTGTGGGAAGCATCCATTTCGTTTTTCAGGGGAAATACGGGTTGTCCAGATGCCGGTCTGGCAGGGCCCGGCATCTTATCTGGTCAGCTGGTAGCTGGTTCGAATGAGGTTCATAATTTTTTCGTCTGGCAGGGTGTCGTCCAGAACTATGGAAATCCATAGCCGGTGATTCATGTGATATGCAGGGTATATGCCGGGCACCGAATGCAGAGTATCCGCCTCGTCAGGGCGGATTTTTATATTGAGAACATCTATAGGGCGGGAGTCCTTATCCCTGGTAAGGATAGAGCGCTTTACATTCATAATGAGGGCAAACCACTTACGGTTGGATGCGTGGCGAAAGGCACCATACGATGCATATCGGGAGTTCCCTTTCCAGGGGAAATCCGGACTTACCTGGAAATCGGCAAGAATGGCCTCGGTCAGACGATTAGCCTGAGGTGAGGCGAACAGGACATCCCGGTAGCAGCAGGCGGCAATATCTTCGAGCAGTTCGACATAGGCGGCTCGAACCCTGCTGACATATGCACCCTGAGCGTTTTTCTGATACAGTGGATCATAGTCATCTTGTGTCATCGTATCCAGTACACGGCCGGTAAGTTGCCCTGTGGCATCGACAGAAAGAATGGCCAGAAAATCGCCATTGAAAAAAGTCTTTTTCAGGACATAGGAATCCCCTTGCTTCTGAAATCCATAAGCAGACATCTGGCCTGTCATCCATTGCTTTCTGATGAAAATGATTGATTCTACTGGTTCCATAGATGGTCCTTTCTGTAATTCTTAATTTACCTGAATAGATGGGCAGGAATTCATGTGTTTCCTTATTTTATCACAGCAGCCTGATGGCTGAAGTTGGCTGGAAGCTGGAAGCAACTCTGGAAAATCTGTGGGAAGACATATTGAGCCTCAATGCATACACAGACCAGCATGAAGGCGTTGGTGGCAGTCTCTGTGCGGCTTATCATTTCTGAGAAGTATGGGAAGCCTTCTCCTTTAGGGATAGGGAACTGCGACGCGGTGGATAGAGTCCTGGCGCCCGGTGTATCTTGGAGGCCCCATGCGCCATGTTTTTCCGAGAGTGTGACTGAAAACAGATATGAGGATTGAGGAGAATTGTAAATATGGTGAAGCATTATCCTCAGCCACAAACATCAGAAAGATTATCTTCAGACTTCAGACCCAAAAGCGGCAGGAAATTTTCCTGTCGCTTTTTTATATTGCAGGGAATTGCAGGAGAGGCACAGGGAGAGCTGCACGGATACTGTATGCTGTGTTTGCCAATAAAGAAACGGTCTGCCTTGGCTACGTGCCAATAACTGTCTATGTATTGGTAAGTGAGAAAAAACGGGGAGAAATCGGATGGCCAGCTAATAGCCAGCTTCCTGATTGATTCTCCAGTGAAAGAGTATCTTTTTTCTGCTACAATAATAACGAAATCAGTGAGGATACGGTGCCTTTATCTTTATCCAAAGGTGGCCGGAGTATGCCTGGTGGGCCAGAAGAAACCTGAGGAAATGCAGGAATCTGGAATGGAACCATGTACCGGGCACAGGGAAGGAGTTTGCACAGTGACACATATTCTTTTTATCTGCCACGGCAATATCTGCCGTTCGCCTATGGCGGAATTTATTATGAAAAATCTGGTGAAAAAAGCCGGGATGGATGACAGAGTTTCAGTATCCTCGCTTGCCGCTACCCGGGATGAGGAAGGAAATGATATGTATCCTCCGGCCAGAAGGAAGCTGGCACAGGAAGGTATACCGTTTGCGCCCCGGGCGGCAAGGCAGATGACTATGGAAGATTATGAGCAGGCGGATTTGGTAATCGGCATGGATGAGGAAAACCGTAGAGATATCATGCGCCTTACTGGAGGAGATAAGAAGCACAAGGTGCATCTGCTCATGGAGTATACGGACCGACCGGGAGAAGTGGCCGATCCCTGGTTTACAGGTGACTTTGATACGACATTCCGGGATGTGCTCGATGGATGCCGCGGGGTACTGAAAGAGATTATTCAGGGAAAGCGATAAAGTTTTATTGCATTGGCTGAGATTTATATTATTAATGGGGTAAGGATGGGTCTGTACGTTTTTTTACAGCAGACAGAAGGCAGGAGGTATGAAACAGCGCACATTTTATCTAAAAAAAAGGGGTACCTGTACAAAAGGTTATTGAGACCATTCAGCAGGAAAACCTTATACAGAATCCGGAAAAATCGCTGTTTATTATTCATGAAGGACTCAAGAGCTCGGGAGATATTCAACAGCATCTTTTTGCGCTGTGCAATACATTTTCCGGTGTGCGCCTGACCGGATGTACCAGCATCACCAATCTGGAAGCGGATACTCCGATTCCAGAAGAGACGGTGCTTACGCTGATGACTTTTGAAGAGAGTGATTTTTACATCTACCGGTTCAGTCAGAAATCCGTTTCCGTCAGGGAGGCTGCACGGGATTTTACGAAGAAACTGAGTCTGCTGCAGAATGTGCGGGGAATCATGTACCTGTATTCCGGAGCAGAGCATAAACCGGAAGAAACGGAAGTTTTCTGCGGTCGTAAATCCTTTTATGACAGCGTGATTCTGGTGGTATTCTGTGGGGAAAATCTGCATATTACCACAGGAACCAGTTTCGGATGGAAACCGCTGGGGCGAGAAATGACTGTGACCGGAGTGAAGACCAACGGGATGGTCACCGGAATTGATTATATGAGTGTGGTGGATATGTATTACCGATATCTTCACATTCCTTTTGACGCGAATATATATTCCCATATCTGCGCCTTCCCTCTGGTAAAAAGAGAAGGGGAATATGTTACGGCCTGTCTTCCTACTGGGCTTTATAAGGATGGGGCGCAGTATGGAGGCCGGCTGAAGGTGGGCGACAAGGTCAGTCTGTCATATGGCCGCATGGAATATCTTATGGAGGAGTCACTGCATCTGGCTAACCGCCTCATAGATTTTCAGCCACAGGTTCTATGGGGAACGATATGCATTAATCGCCGGATTTTTCTGGGTAATGCTATGGCTGATCGGGAAATTGACTATTACCGCCAGGTTAATGACCAGTTTATTTCCTGCTCCGGGTTTGGTGAAGTACTGCGGGATGGAAGCCACCTGGTATTCCGGAACAGTACGGCGGTGCTGGCGGCATTCCGTGAAGGAGATAAGCGCCCTGGGAGCAGGAGCCCGCTTACCGATACGCTGGTGGGGAAAATGAGTGAAGATCAGATGTTGACCGACAAGCTGGTTGTTTTCCTGGAAGAAACCACCCGGGAACTTCATCAGCGTATGGACGTACTGAAGGCCGATGCAGAACATGACCGGATGACGAATCTGCTGAATCGTACTGCTATTGAGCTGCGACTGGAAAATGCGGTGGTTGATACCTGGCAGAGCGATGTTACTTCACTTTTCCTCTTTGATATTGATCATTTTAAGACGGTAAATGACACCTATGGTCACATTAAAGGAGATGAGGTACTGAAACGACTGGCGGGCCGGATGCATGCCTGCCTGGATGGGAGGGCGCTCATTGGCCGCTGGGGCGGGGATGAATTTATGTGCGTATTCCCCAATCACAGCGCCCGGGAAGCCTGGGAAGTGGCAGAAAGCCTGAGACGGGACATTGAGGCGACCGACTTTGGACTGGATTATCCCCTCACTATCAGCGGCGGGATTACGGAAACCAGGCCGGAAACGCATAATTATCAGGAACTGTATCAGGAAGTGGATTTAGCGCTCTACTACTCTAAGAAGGAAGGAAAAAACCGGATTACCCTTTTCAGTGACCGATGTCATTCGGCGGCGATAGAGATACCGGAAGAAACCAATCCGGTAGACAAGGAAAAGAAACGATTTTTTGAAAAATCTCCTGTTCCTATGCTGCTCTATTAGCAAATGAAAGATCATCTGGAAATACTGGCAATAACGGATGGGTTCTGCAAGATGGTTCATTCCGGGCGGGAAGATCTGCTGCGTTACCTCCGGAGTCGAAGCATGAGCCGGATACATCCGGAAGATGCGGGACGTATATCCATAACCATAAAATCTCTGGAAAAGGGGAAGACTGCCAGTATGATGTACCGCTTCCTTATTGAAGGAGAGTATCACGAGCTCCTGGTAAATGCCCGCATGCAGCTTATAAGGCCTGGGGTAACGTTTGTCGTTATGAACATGGAAGATCTGACCATGCAGAATCTGAATCTGAAGAAAAGTTATTCTCAGTTCATGGGAATGCAGGAACAGAATCTATACCATGACCCCATAACCGGTCTGCCGAACATTAATTATTTCAATAATTTTGCCAGCGGGTTCATGAAAGAAGTCTATGATCAGGGAAATTTTCCTGCGCTGATTCTTTTCGACGTAGTGGATATGCATGCGTATAATGAACGGTTTGGTAACACCCGCGGCAATCGGTTTCTGCAGGAAGTAGGACACACCATCAGGTCACAGTTTCCTTCTGAATTCCTTGTGCGCTATGTAGATGACAGTTTTATTGTCATTACCGGGCAGCGGGATACGTCGGAACGCATAGCTGCGGTGCGAAGAATGGTGCAGAATCAGCTGACGGATGGCATCTGTTCTATTCGCACAGGCATATGCTACTGCCATCAGGAAACGTATGACGGGGCGGAAGCACTGGATAAGGCGCGGTGGGCGCTTACCTATGCGGAACGACAGGGAACAGAGTTTATTCAGGTATATAATCCGGAAGTGGAAGCCTTCTATCAGAAACGGGAGTATATACGCAGTCATCTGAAAGAAGCCATCCGCAATGGCTGGATTGAGGCCTATCTGCAGCCTCAGATTCGGAACCTTACTGGGGAAGTATGCAGCTTTGAAGCGCTGGCCCGGTGGATAGATCCGGAACGCGGGATTATTTCTCCGGGAGAATTTATCCCCATTCTGGAAGAGTCCCGGCAGATTTATCTGCTGGATCTGGAAATTGTCAGGCAGGCAGCGGCCCTTCTGCGTAAGGGGCTGGATAAAGGAAGGGAAATTCCAGGCATTTCCGTCAATCTGTCACGCATTGATTTCCAGGAATGCCATATCTTTGAGGAAATTGAGGCCATCCGCAAAGAGTACCGGCTGGGACCGGAACATCTGTATCTGGAAATTACCGAATCGGCACTGGCGGCACACCCTGCACATATGAAGGAGGTGCTGAACCGGTTCCGGGCTGCCGGATATGAAATCTGGCTGGATGATTTTGGCAGCGGGTATTCTTCCCTGAACATCCTTAAGGATTATCCGGTGGATCTGATTAAGCTGGATCTGGCATTCCTGCATTCTTTCGAAGTCAATCCCCGGGTTGCCGTTATTATCAGCCATGTGGTGCATATGGCTAAGACGGTGGGGATCCATACCCTCTGTGAAGGGGTAGAAACCAGGGAGGAATATGATTTTCTGAAAGACATAGGGTGCGAAATTTCCCAGGGGTTTTATTTCTGCCGGCCGGTTCCTGTAGAAAAAATGTATGAATATCAGAGCGCCGGTTATCTGGGGGCTATGGAAGAAGCGGATATGTCCGATTATTATGATGATGTAGGCATGGTGGATCTGCTTGGTAATCCCTGGTCCAAACTTAGCTTCCGGGAACCATCTCCTTTTGCGACCGCCTTGCTGGAACGGATGAATGACGGACGAATTCTGCTTTGTCAGGCCACTGCACACATGAATAAATGTATTGCCCGGCAGGGATTATCTCCAGAGGGCTTGATGGCGGCTCTGAATCAGGAAGGGGACAGGAGGAGAAACTGTCTTATGAAAATGATGGACAGCTGCGAGAAATATCCGGAACGTTCCCGGTGCATGCAGCTTTTCGGAGAATCGCCTCTGGCTATGCGGATGAAGTATGTATCCAAATATAAGGGAAGGGTTATGTTTGTACTCGGTGTGGATGGAATGAACGGAAAAAGAGGCGGTACTGAAGACACTTTCCCGGTATAAACAGGGAGAAATCAATCTCAACCATGCCGTTCCGGGAAACTTTACGATGGAAGCTATAAAGGAAGGATAAAAACAGGTATGAGATTTGGGTAGGGAGAGGAATTGCCAACATACAGGAAAATAGATATCAGACAATGCAGACAAACAGAATTCAGACCGGAAGCCGGCGCTGTTTGTGTTAGGACTACCCATCAGATTATCCATTATCAAACTTTTTAGCCAACTGGAGAAATGTCAACGGATCGTCATTTCTGACTTCAAACTAAGGCGAAATAAAAACAGACCTCACAACGAGGTCTGTTTTTATTTCGTATATAAAGAGAAAAATGTACTGTCTATGCAACGTGAAGATGGCAAAGAGGGAGTGGAACATTCTCTTATAAACATGTGATATGCATATCCGCTTTTCATCGGAAGCCTGATCCTCTGCTGTGAAGGCTCATAACAGTATCATGGCTCCAGAGAGAAGGAGCAGGCCATAAGTGCTGTAGTTGAACATGCGCTGATTGATGCGGCTGTGGATTTTATTTCCGATGTATACAGCCAGAAGCAATGGGATGATGGCAATCAGCATGAGGTGGAAAGCCTGGGCATTGAACATTCCCTTTTCAAAGTCCTTAAACATGAGGACCAGGTTGAGGCAGGACCATACGGCGGCTACATTGGCGCGGAAGGTGTATTTATTGTGGTAGGTAGCCGCCAGATAGACTACAAGCAGGGCGCCGCCGGAAGCAAACATACCATGGATGATTCCTGCGCCGATGAGGATAACTGCGGACAGCCAGTGGCTCATAGGCTTTTCGGAAGGCTTTACAAGCAGGTTTTTCAGTGCAGCGGCTACAATGATTCCGCCGTATACAGGCCCTATGATTTGCGGGGATACCAGAGAATAGAGTTTGACGCCGATAGCCATGCCGGCCAGCATGAATCCCACAATGGTGAGCACGCCTTTCAGGTTAAGGTAGCGGCGGTTTCTCCAGGCCAGAACTACGGAAACACCCCAGCAGAGTGCGTTGATGACTGCAATGGCCATGTCTGGTCCAAACAGCAGCATGGACGGTGGAATGGACAGCATGACACCGGCAAATCCGGTAAGAGCCTGGACAATATTAGAAACAAAAATAGCAGCAGCGAAAATAACAAATTTTAACGATAAAGATAACGACATTAAAGCAGGCATACAGCATTCCCCCTTTTCCATAGTGCAGACCCATCCTGGGGTCTGTCATTTAGTTATGACTAAAATAGATTGATTGGCTTTATTATATAATTTAGTCATAACAAAGAGAAGGAAAATATAAAATTTCTTCTATATAAAATAAGCATGGATTTATGCGATAAAGTCACAGCTGGCGGGGAATATCCGTGTAGTTTAGTAGACCATAGAGGAAAATCTGACTATAATATAAATATACATAGGGTTAAGGAGGCTGTTTATTATGTCTGAACCATTGAATAATACATTGGTAGCTTATTTTTCTGTTACAGGGAACACCAGAAAACTGGCGGAAAATCTGGCGCAGGTAGCACACGCAGATTTATTTGAGATTGTTCCGAAGAAGCCGTATACGGAAGAAGACTGCGACTGGCATAATCCGGAAAGCCGTACCAGTCTGGAATGCAATGACAGCAGCTCTCGTCCGGCAATTGCGACCCGTGTACCAAATATGGATCAGTATCGGAATATTTTTCTCGGATTTCCTATCTGGTGGTATGCGGCACCCCGCATCATTGAAACTTTCCTGGAAAGTTATGATATGGAAGGAAAATTCATTATTCCATTCTGCACATCCGGCAGCAGTGATATTGGGGATAGTGCACTGATTCTCCAGCGGGATTGTGATGGCAAGGTGGTTACAGGGTCTCGCTTTGAACCAGATGTCTTCAAAGGGGATCTGGCACGCTGGGCTATCATGCAGAAGTTTTATAAGTAACAGGAAAGGGCAGGATATGTCACAGAAACGAACCATAGAGCTTACTTGTCCTATGTGTGGAAAACCGGCATCTTTTACTCTGTGGGACAGCGTTAATAATGTGCTGAATCCGGAGTTGGAAGAACAGCTCCTGAAAAACACGTTTGCCCTGTTTTCCTGTCCCCATTGCGGCGGACAGAATTATGTGGCTTATGATTTTCTGTATCACGATATGCAAAAGGGGTGGATGATATATCTTCTGCATTCCCGGGAAGAAAAGGACAGGGAGAAGGTGAATGCTTCGCTTGAACGGATGTACCGCCTGCTGGATGGAAAGCTTGGCCATACCATGCATCCTTATTCTTTCCGTCTGGTGCATACCCTGGATGAAATGCGGGAGAAAATTATTATCCTTCACGATGATCTGGATGACCGGATTGTGGAAATATCCAAACTGTTTATCCGGGAACGATTGAAGAATGACCATGTGGAGGCACTGGCCCTACGGTATGGATGGGGCGCAGTGGATGGAAAACAGCAGCCGGTGATGTATGTGTTCGAAGCCGGCGGAAAGATGGGCATGGTTCCCTATACCAGACAGCTCTATGATGTCCTGGAGTCTTTTTTCAAACTGGGGCAGGATGCTGATGGGACCGTATATGAGGAAATCAATGAGGCCTGGGCTGCGGACATGATTAGAAAATATGGGGGCGGCCTGTCCGGAAATTCATCGCCTCACATACATTAAAGTCTTCTGTTTCAGAGAATCATTCTTATGCATTGGCAAAGAGGGATTCATTCAACATATATTTAATAAAGGAGAATTCTTATGACACCGTATGCAAAACCAAGATTTATCACTGATCCGGAAATCATCCGTAAGATCCTTGACCGCTGCAAGATCATCCATCTGGGAATGCAGGAAGATGGCCATGTGTATGTTGTACCAACCAACTATGGATACACCTACGAGGATGGAAAGCTGACTTTCTATTCCCATGGGGCCATGGAAGGGAAAAAGTGGGATATCATAAAAAAGAATCCGGAAATCTGCGTAGAAATTGATACGGGGTTTGAACTTGTGGACAGCCAGGATCCCTGCGATTACGGCAATTCCTACGGAAGCATTATCGGTACCGGCCTGGCCACCATTGTGGAAGACCTGAAGGAAAAGAAGGAAATCCTCAACAACATTACCCGGCTGAATGCAGGGACAGTACATGAATTCAGCGATGCCATGGTCCGCCATGTGAACGTGCTCAAAGTAGAAGTGACCGAATTTACATGCAAATCCGGGGTGATGTACCAGAAATAAGGCAGGTTTGAGAATTGAGAATTGAGATTTGAGAATTGAGATTTGAGCAGATGGATTCTGCGAGTAGTAATTTTTAAAAGAGATAAATCAGATTTTCAGACGTCAGAACGGAAACCAGAATGGTTCCCGTTCTGACAAAATATAAGGAAAGAAAAAACGATTTTCCAACCTACGGAAAATCGTTTTTTCTTTCTTGTGCGAAGCAGAATGTTCTCTTATAAAAGCTGAGAATGCTAAAGTAGACTAAAGGAAAAATTATTTAACAGATCTCTTTTCTGAAGAGAAAGGGTAAAGGCCGCAAACTTTGTTTGCTGTCGGTGCGGAAAAAATAGGTGGAAGGTAGGAGATTAAAGGGGAGGATGCGGAGAAATTTCCTATAAAAAGCCAAAAGTTGAACGAAAGGAAAGATTGCGAAACGTTTTCCGTTCTGGAGAGAAAGGGGGACCGCCAGCTTTTGGCTGGTGGTGGAAAGTAGAATCCTGTATGTTGGAATGTAGGAAAGCATGCTGTTGTTCTGGGATATTGTAACCAGGCAATCTGCATTCTTACCCTTATTAAGCTTTAATACGGACCTGGATACCAAATGGCCTCTTCTTGCAAAGGGTAAGAATGCAAAAGCTGATTAACGGAAGCATGCAAAACGTTTCCCGTTCTGGAGAGAAAGGGGGACCGCCAGCCGTTGGCTGGTGGTGGAAAGTAGATTCCTCTATGTTGGAATATAGGAAAGGTTGCAAATGTTCAGAATCTTTTTTCTCCTGCAGAAGGTACGCTTCTGCACAGCCTTCACATCGTCCTGAGTTGTATGCATGGTGGACTGGTCTGCAGTCACGGGGACCGACGAATGACGGTGGAAAGTAGAATGCTGTATGTGAATCCATCGGAATAGCGGTAATATGTTGCTCTTCGTCTTTTTTTAAAGAGACTATTCGTAGAATCCATCCCTCGAAAACTTTCAGAGAAAGTTTTTGCGGACCTGCCTTTTGACGTTAAGGCAACGACCCGGGAATTCCTACGGGATTCTTGCAGCCCCGGACGTCCTGTAAGGATTTCTGCGGACCTTGAGACGCAGGCTTATCTCAAATCTCATAACTGTATTTACTCCTCAATCCTTTATTTTCACAGTTTTTCTATATTTCACTTGACTATGCCCGTTGATAAGGGTATTATGTAGAAAATTCAAAGGCGAAGATAGAGACGGGATATATGACCTGTCATCAGAGCGAGCCCGGTACGGTGAAAGCGGGTATGACAGAATATAGCCAGATCACTCTGGAGCTGCAGGGAAGAAAAGCTCTGCCGGGACATCGTTAACTGTACCGAGTGACCGAAAGGTCATTAGGGTGGTACCACGGGATAAATTCTCGCCCCTTATTGGGGCGGGATTTTTTGTTTTCAGGAGGAATAGATTATGGATTACAGCAAGACTCTGCACTTGCCAGAAACAGATTTCCCTATGCGTGGCAATCTTCCGAAAAGAGAACCAGGCTTTGTAAAAATGTGGAAGGATATGGACCTGTATCATCAGCGTCTGGAAAAGAGAAGAAAAGACGGCGCTCCGGCTTTTGTACTGCATGATGGACCGCCATATGCCAACGGCAAGATTCACATCGGTCATGCGCTGAATAAGACACTGAAGGATATCATTGTCCGCTACAAGTTCATGAAGGGCTATGCTGCTCATTACGTGCCGGGCTGGGATACCCATGGCCTTCCGATTGAATATGCAGTATTGAAGGAATCCGGTGAAGACAGAGCCACCATGACTCCACTCCAGCTCCGTGAAAAGTGCCTTGCCTATGCTAAGAGATGGATCAACATCCAGAGAGAAGACTTCATCCGCATGGGCGTTGTCGGCGACTTTGAACATCCGTATGTAACCTTCAATCCGCATCTGGAAGCCAAGCAGCTGGAAGTATTTGGCGCTATGGCCGACAAGGGCTACATTTACAAGGGTAAAAAGGCTGTTTACTGGTGCCCGCACTGCGAAACTGCACTGGCAGAAGCAGAAATTGAATATAAGGACAGAAAATCTCCGTCCATTTACGTTAAGTTCCCTGCACTGGATGTAGGTGACCTGGCTCCGGAAGGTGTACCGAAGGATAAGCTCTTTGCTGTCATCTGGACCACTACCCCATGGACCATTCCGGCTAACGAATTCATCAGCGTAAATCCGAAGTTCACCTATGTATGGGTTCATAACCTGGACAATGATGAATACTACCTGATGAACAAGGAACTGGCTCCAGCAGCTCTGGCAGACTGCAAGGTGGAAAATTATGAATTTGCAGGCCGTGAAATGCTCGGCGCAGAATGGGATCTCAAGTCTTTCCAGCATCCACTGTATGAAGACCGCGTAGTCTATGTACTGGAAGGCAACCACGTAACTCTCGATGCAGGTACCGGTTGCGTACATACCGCTCCTGGCCATGGTGTGGATGACTTTGAAGTATATAAGTCTTATGAAAATGCAGGCAAGCTGAAGCAGGAAATTCTCTGCCCGGTAGATGAAAAGGGCCGTATGACCGAGGAAGCAGGCCTGGGCCTTGTCGGCAAGACTATCTGGGAAGCGGAAGGTCCGGTTATTTCCCTCCTGGCTCATGCTGGCAGACTTCTGGGCAAGAAGTCCATTCATCATCAGTATGCACACTGCTGGCGCTGCAAGAACCCGATTATTTACCGCGCAACAGAACAGTGGTTTGCATCCATCAATGATTTCAGAGACAAGGCTCTGAAGGCTGTGGATGATACCACATTCTATCCGGCATGGGGTCATGACCGCCTTTATAATATGATTCGTGACCGTCAGGACTGGTGTATTTCCCGTCAGCGTTCCTGGGGTGTTCCGATTCCTGCATTCTACTGCGATGACTGCGGTAAGTATGTAATTACCCATGAAACCACACAGAAGGTAGTGGATATCGTAGAAAAGGAAGGTTCCGATGCATGGTGGAAGTACAGTGCAGAAGAACTGCTTCCGGAAGGATTCACCTGCCCGCACTGCGGCGGCCATCATTTCCACAAGGAAAAGGATATCATGGACGTATGGTTCGATTCCGGTTCTACCTGGAACGGCGTGCTGAAGAATCCGCGTGAAGAATGGAAGGGTGCTGCCTATCCATGCGATCTGTACCTGGAAGGCTCCGATCAGCACCGTGGCTGGTTCCACAGCTCCCTGCTCACTTCTGTAGCTGTTAACGGACATGCTCCATACAAGGCAGTACTGACCCATGGTTTCACTATGGACGGCGAAGGCCGCAAGATGAGTAAGTCGGTAGGTAACGTTGTAGCTCCGCAGGACATTATCAACAAGTACGGCGCTGACGTTATGCGTCTCTGGATTTCCTCTGTAGAATATCAGAGCGACGTAAGACTGTCCGATAAGATTATCAAGAGCATGAGTGATGTATATCGCAAGATTAGAAATACATTCCGCTACCTCCTTGGCAATCTGGCTGACTTCAACCCGGCAACCGATGCCGTTCCTTATGCAGAAATGGACGAACTGGACCGCTGGGCACTGCTCCGTCTGGAACAGGTGAAGGAAGAAGTTTCCAATGCGTGTGAACAGTATCAGTTCCATGTTATGTACCACGCAGTACACAACTTCTGCACCGTAGACCTGTCTGCAACCTATCTGGACATCCTCAAGGATCGTCTGTATACCGAAACTGCGGACTCCAGACTGCGTCGCTCTGCACAGACCGCTATGTATGAAATTCTGGACAGCCTGGTTCGCATCATGGCTCCATTCATCTGCTTCACCGCAGAAGAAGTATGGCAGGCTATGCCAGCGGTAGAAGGCAAGGAAGCCAGCGTACATCTGGCTGACTGGCCGGCTATGAAGCCTCAGTATCTGGACAGCGCACTGGATGAAAAGTGGAGCGCAAGACTGGCTCTCCGCAGCGATGTCATGAAGGCACTGGAAAATGCCCGTGCAAACAAGACTATCGGCCATCCACTCGACGCAGATGTAACCATCTACGCAGAAGGCGACGCATATGAAACCCTGAAGGCTATGGGAGACTTCCTCTCTGACTTCTTCATCGTTTCCAATGTGGAACTGGTCAATGACACCTCTGCGGCACCGGCTGATGCACTGACCAATGAAGATGGTGTACGCGTATCCGTAGCACCGAGCACCAGACAGAAGTGCGAACGCTGCTGGAAGCATCTGGACTCTGTAGGTTCCAACCCGGATCATCCGGATGTATGCGCACGCTGCGCCCGCGTTCTTGATGAAGAAAAATAAGATGTGCTGAAAAGACAGGTTTGAGGGAATTTGAAAACATGCAGGAGAATCTCCCTCGGACACGAAATTCAGAAGGATTTTCTGCAGGTATCAGCCTGGAAACTGAAAGGCCGCAAACTTTAATCTGCAGATAGATATCCCATATAATTTCTTCATATACAATAAAAAGCAGAAAGAATCCCAATTATCTGAGATTCTTTCTGCTTTTTGCATGTGGAAATATGTATTCAGGGATATAGGCCTAAACGTATGGTTCTACAATTTTAGAATTATCATCAATCACGGGCGAAGCGGAATGTTCTCTTATACAAGCTAAGAATGCAAAAGCTGGTGGGGACAAGTAGAATACTGTATGTTGCAACATAGGAAAAATTATTAAATGCCCCCTTTCTGGAGAGAAAGGAGATCATTTGTGGACCAGAGGGGGAATAGTTGATTTCTCCGTGTTGAGTAAAGGAAAGCGGAAAGATTTCCAGCCTGTTGTCTGAACGTATGATTTTTTTGAGATTCGCTCATTGTCTTATTACATCATATCGAATTACTTTTCCTTCGATAACGTAGCTCGGTTTTCTGTCAGCCAGCCATGGACCTTTGGCCGGGCGTTTAATAATGATTTTGGGGGCTCCGGTGGCCAGCGCAGCCTCCAGCAGTGTGGCCTCTTCTGTGCATGGGGACTCCAGCTTCTGGATAAGCTGCAGCTTTTCTTTTACTTTGGATTTCTTTTTTCTTTCTGGGAACATAGGATCCAGGAGGATGACATCTGGTGGCGTGGAGAGGGATGCGAAACAGGTAAGGGAGCTTCCTTCATATACAGTCATGCGGGATACCACAGGTTCCAGTTCCGGGATGGTTCTGGCACGTGCCAGAGTGTCTTTCAGCAGTGCAGCAATGACCGGATTATGTTCGCATAAGGTGACAGAAAAACCGTAAGCGGCCAGAAGGAGGGAATCTTCCCCCAGACCGGCTGTTCCGTCGATTGCAGTAAGATGTTCCTTCTTATCCTTGCTGTGTGCCGCTTTTATGAGGGCTTCGTGGGTGAGATTGTGGTGCTTCAGCCGGCGTATCCTGGGGATGTAGTCGCCGCGCAGGGTCATTTCTCCATCCGTAAGGCAGGTGCCCTCCTGGTCATATACCACATAGAGGGCAGTCTTTTCCATGGACTCCGGGGATGTGAAGAAGGGAGCGTTCATGGTTTCTGCCAGTTTGGATGCGTCGTCATTTTTTTCAGTGTCCAGACAGAAGACAGCAAAAGGAATTTCCTTTATAGCTTCCTGCATCTGGCGGCGTTGGCTGCGTTTCATTTGATTGATTCTCCTTTACCGGGGCGGTGCCCATAATAGACGATGGAAATCCGGATACTGGTATCGTTCTCAGCGGTATCCGGGTATCGGCCTTTTTATTATAGACCAGATATCTGGGAATCAAAAGTGAACCATTTTCGTAGATTTTTCTGATGGAAGAAGGTAAAATGATAAATATATGTATATATTCAGCAGAAGGAGGTACAGCAATGACCAGATTGACAGATGTTCTGAAAAGACGGCGTTCTATATATGCATTAAACCGGCAGCTTCCGGTAAGTGAAGACGAGGTGCTTGACCTGATTAAGGAAGCTACTGAACTGGTTCCCGATGCATTTAACATGAAGAGCCAGCGGGTAATTGTGGTTCTAGGGGATAAGCAGGATGCCCTCTGGGATGGTATCTATGATGCATTTGGCGGTAAAGTAGCCAGAGCAAAGATTGATAGCTTTAAGGCGGCTTATGGAACCATTCTGTACTTCATTGATGACAATACCGTAAAGGCTCTGCAGACAAAGTTCCCGCGCTATGCGGATAATTTCCCGGTGTGGGCACAGCAGGCCAATGGCATGCTGCAGATCAATATCTGGGCAGGACTTGCTGAATTAGGAGTCGGTGCTAATATTCAGCATTACAACCCGGTTATCGACCATCTGGTAAAAGACATGTTCCAGGTACCAGATGGCTATCGCCTTATTGCACAGATGCCATTTGGCGGCGTGGAATCAGAAAGAGAACCGAAAGAAAAAGAAGATATATCCGCACGGGTTACCGTTGCCAGGTAATGATTGACGTAGCCATGAGCTGTGAAATGAGAAATTATTTTTTCACAGCTCATTTTTCATATGGGAAAGAATAAGCGTACGCTAATATAAGAAAATATAATATTCATTTTTCTTGATAAATAAAATGTTAGAAATTGTTAACCGTTTATCTATTGATTAGTTGCCATCAATCCGGTATACTTTCCATTATAACAAGGAAGGGTACAGACCGCATACAGACTTAAGACCTCCGCTATGCCGGCCTGATGTGCATACCCACGGATTTTGAGAATCCCCTTATACGAGACCAGCGATGTCCAGGAAACATCGCTGGTTTTTTCATTGCCTGGTATCTGAAATTCCACAATGGATGGAAATGCTTGCGGGCAGCACAGACTATAGCCAGTTTCTGCCAGATTGTTTATAATGTAGAGTATAGATAATAATAAGGAAAGAAGGTTGGACCATGAGAAAAGATATGAGAAGATTGGCTGCCGTCCTTCTGGCTGCGGCAATCCTGCCGGTAGGTGCTGCTATGGCAGAAGATAATGGAAATAATATGAGGAATACATGGGAAATCCAGTATGATTCTATGCATCCCTGCATCTTTGGTGACAGGCATATCAGTAATGATACGGTACATGTTTATCAGAAGATGGGACAGCGGAGTTTCCCAAAGTTAAAGATACCACATCAATCCCACGCGGACTTTTGCTCAACCGATACAGCCGGAGGGCTGGATAACAAGAAAAGGCGGTATGCGCCCCGTGGAGGGGTAGCGTACCGCCTTTTCTTGTGGGGGTTTCCAAAGGGGGCAACGCCCCCATTTGGCACACGACTTTGCGAAGCAAAGTGTAGTGTGTTATACGCTCTGCCGGCGTTGCCGTGAAAATGCCGTTGCCGCCGGGGAGGGCAAGGGCATTTGAAGCGGCAGGAAAACAGGGCTGTGCTTGCGTGGCGTGGAGCCGCAAGCGCAGGTCTGGACTCATCAGCAGACAGGGCGTATATGAAAGCCCCAGTTCCTCGTCCTACGCTCCAACTTGTGGACAAAGTGTCCCGAAGTTGTGGCCACACTCCCGGAAAAGTAGCAGGACAACGGGCAACCGTCAAGGCTGAAATGAACGGGTTTACACCCGGCCTTGACCTCCGCCCGCTGTCCCGCTGGATGGGTGGACAAGGCGGCCAATCCCTCAAAGTGCTTGGCCGCTCTCTTTCTGATTTTGAGGTATTCAGTTTTTCAAAATTGAATAATCAAAATAAATTTTTTCGATTGAAAAAATTTTATTTGTTATCATCTTCAATGCCATATTTTTTCTTTTGCCGAATCACATAATTACTGATTTTTTCATCATATAGTGGATACTGGTAATCCAACTGGCATGCCACTTCTGACGAAACCTCCCGGAACAATGCCATACATTGTTCAAAGGATTCCCACATATGGGGATAGGAATCCATATTATAAGTGGACATAAGTCGTTCCCACAATTCCTCTGGGACATATTGCTTCATAAATTTATAGTTTTTTCCCAAACTGAAATGAAATCCCTGTTTGATACCAATCAGCCAGGAAATCATGCGAAGCAATTCTTTTCGTACTATATCATTCATATGGTCAATAGCAAAAAGAATTTCTTTGCGGCATAAGCCCTTTACTACATATGTTGTAGTATTCCAAAATTCATTACAGCAATCGTCAAACATTCTTTGAGTAGGCTTCTGCAAGTGGTAGTCTATATCCGTTGGTATTGGCGGCTTTACGATACGGTTGTCTTTATCCAACAGTAACTTTACCAGTTTATCCCATGTAAAATACTCGTCTATCAGTTCCAGCGGCAGCAAAGTTAAATCTATCTTAACATCATCAGTAAACAGCATTAAATATGAAAATCCCTTTTCTACAGCTGGAAATAATTCCATATCTTCCGGCTTTTGCAGAATCAACCTTTCACCAAATATATCTAGCCATTTATCATCACTTGTGAAGCTGTCCATATCCGTAACAAAAAAAGTAATATCAAAATCCTGAAAATCATCAGGCGGAATATTTGTATTTGTTCTAGATCCTTCCAAAGTAACCATGCGAATGCGTTTGTCTGTTTTTGCAAAATTCAAAACAATATCATAAACTTCCTTTTCTGATCTCATTTTTATCTCCTCCAATTATTGAAATAGGTGTGAAGCCATTTTAGGGCTTTCCCGCCTTGATTACCCTTTAGCAAAGACGGGCGGGACTGTCAACGGCGGCGCATGAAATGCGCCGTTCATCTTGACCGTTGACTGGCTCGGCTGGCTTTGCTATCTTCCTGACAAATGGGAATGTCTAAGATAGTAAAGACGTCCCACATGCAACTCTTTCTTTTATTGCGGAAACCGTATCTTTAATTGTGAATGTAGTTGTGTCTATGACATTTGATTCATATACTCCCAAACCGGAAAATTGCTCCCACATTGTTTCCACTAATTCAATATTTGTTTTTCTATCTAATTTTGAGCGTTCCACAGCTCGCTTCATAGTTTCTTTTTTACTCGCTCTTAATACAATATAGTGTACCTCGTAATCTTCTTGGGCAAGAGCTTTCCATGGCTCCAAAAACCATGGCCCGACAATCCCATCTACAATTACATCATATCCGCCACGAGCATATCGCTTTGCAGCTTCTAAAAAGGCTTCAATGACAACCAGATTTTGCTCGTTGGATTCTGGCAAATGTGGTGGTATTGCGCCTTTGCTTAAGTAATGAAAAAAGTCATCGGTGTGCATATGCACTGATTTATCCATATCTGATTCCTTTGCGACAATTGACGCAGTTGTTGTTTTTCCTGTCCCCGGTGAGCCTGTAATCACAATAATTCTTCCTTGATTCATCTGTATTTTCCCTCACAATTCAAATTTATCACTTTGTTCCTGCCTGCTCAATCATCTTCTTCGCAAACTGCTGGAACATTTCAACAGTTTCTTTATCCATCGGTGTAAGCTGTCCGATCTGTCCAGCTATCATCGCCGTTACATCGTCAATGGAAAGTGGTTTTTGTTTCTGTTCCGCCAGTGCGTCCCGCATGGCTTGGAACATAGCGGCGGTCACAGCTTCTCCCGGCTGTTCCCCGTTGTCAATGTCTTTCTTAATGTCCCGCAGGATAGCCAGGAACACATTTTTGATTTTTTCAATCTCCGCTTCATGTTCCCCTATCTTTTGGGCGTTCAAAAGCTGTAAATCCTGCTTCGCTTCTGCCCGGTGTTCCGGGTGTTCTTTCATCAGGTCGGACAGGGAAGCCGTTGCCATCTCGATAAGCTGGTTTCTTGCTGTTATGCCCTTTGCCGCCGTATCCTGAAAATAAATCCGTATCAAATCTATCAGCTTAGGAAAATTCCTGTGTTCCAACAGGCGGTTGAGGATTTGCACATCAACAGCACCCGTCACAAGCCCCCTCACGGCTCCCTCGGACAAGCCTAATTCAGAAATATCGTAGCTTTTACGAACGCTCACGGTAGACAAGCCCAGTATGTAGTCTGTCGATACCTTAAATTCCTTTGCCACACCTATGAGAATATCACTGCTGACCGTTCTTGTTTCGCCGCTGACAATGCGGCTCAACTGGGAAGCGGAAACGCCTATCTTCTCCGCAAGTTCCTTTTGTGTGATGTGGTTCCCGTTGCATAAATCGGAAATCCGCTGTCCGGGCGTTCCGGGTAAAGCCATAGATACGCACCTCCTCCGCATACTTCCATTATACAGAATGATTGCAAAAATGCAATTTCCAAAGTGTAAACTTCATCAAAATGCAATTCTCGCAATATTCCGGGAATTGCATTTTTTTCGTGTAGACTTAGGGTAGTTCATCGATGGACGGCACCTTGAAAACAGAATGACCGTCCGAAAAGGAATACCCCGGCTGGGGAAGCACCGCAAGGAGTCGGACTTCGGGACAAAATGTCCCGAAGTTGCGAGGAGCGTGCCAACGCCGGAACACGCCGCAGGAATGGGGCAGGAAACCTTTTCGGGGAGAACGGCAACGGAAAGCAAAATGGAGGGAACGCATGAGAGATAACCCCTATAAAGACTTGCCGCCGCTGGAACGCAGGCCGGACGGTTCCCTTTACCGCATGACCCCGGCGCAGAGAAAACAGGCGGCCAGCCTGATACGCCGGGAGTGCTGTTGCTGTGAGGACGGCAACTGCATTGTCCTTGACGATGGGGACACCTGCACCTGTCCGCAGACGATTTCTTTCTCGGTCTGCTGTAAGTGGTTCCGCTGGGCGGTCTTGCCGCTGGACGGGACGCTGGAAGCGGAGATTTTCCGGGATAAGGACTTGAAACGCTGTGAGGTCTGCGGCGGTGTGTTCGTCCCCAAATCCAACCGGGCAAAATACTGCCCCGGCTGTGCCGCCAGAGTTCACAGGCGGCAGAAAACAGAAAGTGAACGGAAAAGGAGGTCTGCTGTGGACAGTTAGGAGCGAAAAAAGCCTTGATTTATCAGGCTTCGCAAGCCCCAAACCGGGGCTGGTGGTATAAAGTATCGCCCGCCCCGGAAAACGGGCTTCTAACCGTCCACAAAACGCACTATGACAAATACCATCTATATCCATCAGCCGGAAAAGGCGTTCAGCTTCACCCGGCTCCCGAATTTCCTCTTTGAAGCCCCCACATTCAAGCCCTTGTCCAACGAGGCAAAGGTTCTGTACGCCTTTATCCTGCGCCGGACAGAGTTATCCCGCAAGAATGGGTGGGCGGATGATTGCGGACGGATTTATCTGTACTATCCCATCTGCGAGGTGGTTGACCTGCTCCACTGTGGGCGGCAGAAAGCGGTAAACACCCTGCGGGAACTGCAATACGCCGGGCTGGTGGAGATCCAGAAGCAGGGCTGTGGAAAACCCAACCGCATTTTCCCAAAATCCTATGAAGCGGTTCCAAACACCGACTTCAAGAAATCCGGTTCTGGTACGCCGGAGGGCTGAAAACCGTACTTATGAAGTGAGGAAATCACTCCCCGGAAGTACGAAAACCGGACGGTATATAGAAATACAAAGATTAAAAAGATTTATTTATATTCTATCCATTCCAATCCTATCCGAGCTAATTTCTGCGGGATTTTCCCTGTGGAAAACCCCGGATAGGAAAGGAATGGGGAAAGGAGCAGAATGGCACAACACGCAATTTTGCGGTTTGAGAAGCACAAGGGCAACCCGGCAAGGCCGCTGGAAGCCCATCACGAAAGACAGAAAGAACAATACGCCAGCAACCCCGACATTGACACAAGCCGGAGCAAGTACAACTTTCATATCGTCAAGCCAGAGGGCAGGTACTATCATTTCATTCAAAACCGCATTGAACAGGCCGGGTGCCGAACCCGCAAGGACAGCACACGGTTTGTCGATACGCTGGTAACTGCCAGCCCGGAGTTTTTCAAGGGGAAATCCCCAAAGGAGATACAGGCGTTTTTCCAGAGGGCGGCGGACTTCCTCATTGGCCGGGTAGGACGGGAAAATATCGTGTCGGCGGTGGTACACATGGACGAGAAAACGCCCCACCTGCATTTGACCTTTGTTCCGCTGACAAAGGACAACCGCCTGTGTGCAAAGGAGATTATCGGCAACCGGGCAAACCTGACGAAGTGGCAGGACGATTTTCACGCCTATATGGTGGAGAAATATCCTGACTTGGAGCGTGGGGAGAGCGCCAGCAGGACAGGCCGGAAGCATATCCCCACCCGGCTTTTCAAACAGGCGGTTTCCCTCTCCCGGCAGGCAAGAGCCATTGAAGCCACACTGGACGGCATTAACCCGCTGAACGCCGGAAAGAAAAAAGAGGAAGCCCTCTCCATGCTGAAAAAGTGGTTCCCGCAGATGGAGAATTTCTCCGGGCAGTTGAAAAAGTACAAGGTCACAATCAATGACCTGCTGGCGGAGAATGAGAAGTTGGAAGCAAGGGCAAAGGCCAGCGAAAAAGGAAAGATGAAAGATACGATGGAACGGGCAAAGCTGAAAAGCGAACTGGACAATTTACAGCGGCTGGTTGACCGTATCCCGCCGGATATACTGGCGGAACTGAAACGTCAGCAGCGGCACACGGTAAAGGAAAGGTGATAGATATAAGCAGAAATTTTCGCCGCCTCTGTGCGGCATTGTACCTTGAAAACTGAATATGGAGGACACTGGATGGCAAAAAGTGAAAGCGATATTTTTACACCCCGAACAGGGCAGGTTATACAAGCAGAGAACGGCACGCAGTATTTTGTATGTGGGAACAACCGTATAAAAATCTCCGAACACTTCGCCGCAGGCGGGAAGCCCCTCGGTGATCTGATTGTAGATGTGGTGCGGCATACCGCAGAAAAAGCCGCTTCAACCTGATAGCCCATCATTGATAACACGCCCACGCTTATGATATAATTGCCATAGAGCAAAAGTATTGTAAGCGTGGGTTGTTTCTTTAGAAGGAGGATTTTTACGGTGAAACAACCTTACAATACTACGATTTACAACACGGCGCTTTATATGAGATTGAGCCGGGACGATGAACTGCAAGGAGAAAGCGGGAGTATTCAGACACAACGCATGATGCTCCGGCAATATGCCGCCGAGCATGGCCTGAATGTCATAGATGAATATATCGACGATGGATGGTCTGGAACGAACTTTGACAGGCCGGATTTTCAGAGAATGATTGATGACATTGAGGACGGGAAAATCAACTGCGTTGTTACGAAGGATTTATCCCGCTTAGGCAGAAACTACATTCTGACCGGCCAGTACACGGAAATCTACTTTCCCAGCAAAGGCGTCCGCTATATCGCTGTCAATGACAATGTGGACACCATCAACGGAGAGAATGAGCTTGCCCCATTCCTCAACATTCTGAATGAAATGCACGCCCGCCAGACCAGCAAAAAGGTAAAGGCGGCCATGCGGACACGGTTCGCAAATGGCGCACACTATGGAGCCTATGCTCCGCTTGGCTATGTCAAAGACCCAGATAAGAAAGGCCATCTTCTGATTGACCCGGAAACAAGGTGGATTATCGAAAAGATTTTTGACCTTGCCGTTCATGGCCGGGGAGCCGCCAGCATTACACGGATTTTGGTCGAAGAAAAAGTACCTACTCCCGGCTGGCTGAATTTCCAGAGATACGGCACTTTCGCAAATATCTATGCCGGAGCACCGGAGGAAAAAGCCTATGCGTGGACGATAGCGCAGGTGAAAAGTATTCTGAAAGAGGAAACCTATATCGGACACAGCGTCCACAATAAGCAGACCAACATTTCATTCAAAAACAAGAAGAAAGTACGCAAGCCAAAAGAGGAATGGTATCGTGTGGAGAACACCCACGAAGCGATTATTTCCGAAGATGTGTTCCGTCAAGTACAGGAGCAGATTTGCAACAGGCGCAGACGGCAGAAGAACGGCACAACACAGATATTTTCCGGGCTGGTAAAATGTGCGGACTGCGGCTGGTCGCTGGCCTATGGTATGAACAGCCAGAACAAAAATCCCTATGCCCACTACCATTGTAGCAAGTACGGGCAAGGATTGCACCAGTGTTCCATGCACTATATCCGCTATGATGTGCTTTACGCCTATGTCCCTTCCCGTCTGCAATACTGGTCTGTGCTGGCACAGCAGGATGGGGACAAACTTCTGAAACGGCTACTTAACGCCAGCGACAAGGAACGCAATACTGCAAGGAAGCGGCAGACAGCCGAACTGAAAAAGGCGGAAAAGCGCAAAGCAGAAGTAGACACCCTGTTTGCAAAAATGTATGAGGACTGGTCTGCCGGACGCATTACAGAATACAATTTCAATATGCTGTCCGAAAAGTATCAGGGCGAACAGCGAGAATTGGACGTAAAAATTGAACGGCTTCACGAAGCGATGGAGACCGCCGCCCAGACAGCGGTTGACGCTGAAAAGTGGATAGGTCTGATGAAACAGTATGTCAATCCCACAGAATTGACGGCTGAACTTCTGAATACGCTGATTGAAAAAATCCTTGTCCATGAAGCGGTCAAAAGTGAGGACGGAAGCCGGGAACAGGAAGTGGAAATCTTCTACCGCTTTATCGGCAAAATCGAATGACACATCTTGAGATACCCAACAATATCTTTAACTAAGGGAAACGGGGGAACAATTTCCTGGTACCGTGGGCTTACCGTTACGGATAATCACGGAACCCTTACAGATGATGATAAGGTAAAGCGGAATTCAGATGCCTGGGGTGCCGGTCCATCGGTTATGGGACGATATGAACATGAGCTCACAGGAAAGCTCTACGGAGGATTGGATGCCACCGGGACACTTATGTTTTACAATAAGGCGTTTCCTGCCGGTGGCAGAGGCTATGGTTTCATGTGGAGAACCGGTCCCAGGCTCACCTGGAAGAGTGGAGAGAAGGATTCCTTCTCTGTGGGGTACACCATTATGCACTGCTCCAACGGGATGAAGAGCCGTAACCCGGGATATAACGGTAACGGGTTTACCGTAGCCTGGAGTCATCAGTTCTGATTTATAAGCTGAATCTTATAAACAGACGATCAGACAGTTCAGACTTAAGACCGGAAGTTCATGGAACTTCCTTCAGACAAAATCAAAGGACGAAAAGAAATTTGATGATATCAGATTCCTTTTCGTCCTTTGGCTATGTTCTTATAATTTTAGATTCCGGTGAATACAGTCTGCCGTATAAGCTTTTAGAGAAACACCTCTGGAGCTTATCGGAAGCTGTCTCTTTTAGAACTTGTAGTTTACCCCTACGCCCAGGCCGGATTCATCACTGCCGTGATCGGGATCGTACTTGTGATAGTTCAGGTTGAGTCCAAAGCCCATGCCAATGTTGTAGTCTACCCCTACATTGGCTTCCTTGAATTCTTCCCCCCAGTCGTAGCTCATGTAAGGTTGGAATCCCAGGAAACTGTCAGTCTTAACCTTAGCGCCGCCGTAGAAGGAATTGTCCTGACCATCCATATCATTACGCCAGCCGGCACGCAACTGGAGATGGTCCCCCAGCAGTTTGTAGTGGACATGAATATCATTCTGATGGCCGTATTCATCGCGGTCCAGACGGGAATAGCCGATGGATGTCTTCGGGAGCACCTGGGCCTCAATATAAGATTCTTTTGTTCCGATGCCGGCTTCAATGCCTGTATTGGCGGAAACGTGCATGGAAGCAGCCAGTGTCAGTCCTACAGCTGCAACAATTATCAGTTTTTTCATTGTAGAATCCTCCTTTATATGGAATGGTCTGTGCATTGGCACAGGTAGATCAAAGTCTTGCTCTTATCAGTATAACACAACAGCGCGTATGGGACAAAGGTAAAAGTGAGAATAAATAGGAGAACCAGTATAAATATGCAAAAAATATTAAATAAAAATAAATTTTTTAAAAAGAAACTCTGCCAAAAGGAAATAAAATAAGATATAATGAAGATACTAAATTATTGTATTGCATTTTTGAGGGAGAGGAGCTTGTCATGGTAGAAATCAATTCCATGCCGCTGGTGTCAGTCATCTTGCCGGTGTATCTGGGAGAAGATTACATTAGGGAAACCATCCGCTGTATTTTGTCTCAGACCTATACCAAGATAGAACTGTTGGTTATCGATGATGGCTCACCAGATAAAAGTGGCGCTATTGCTGATCAGGCCGCATCCCTGGATGCAAGGCTTACCGTATTCCATCAGCCGCACCGCGGAGTGTCTGCGGCAAGAAATGTAGGGCTGGAACATGCCCGCGGGGACTATATCTGTTTTATTGACTGCGACGATCATGTGTATGGAGATATGATTCGCATGATGGTTATGGCCATGGAAAAGAAACATGCAGATATGTCCATATTTAATGTATTTGATGAAAATGAACGGGGGCTCGGTGGTCTCCTGGGCTGGCATATCAAGAGCAGAGACATTCCTTCCGATATGATCAAGGCCAGACTTTTCCTTGGATTGGATCCCCAGGTATGGAGAAAAGTGTACCGTGCTCATCTGTGGGAGAATGTCCGTTTTCCGGAAGATGTGCTTTATGAGGATCTGTATGTGAACAGTGAGGTCCTGCTGAATGCGAAAAAACTGATTGCTACCGACCAGGTACTGTATGATAACAATCACTACAATGAAAAGAGTGTCAGTGCGCTGGAAAAAGAACCCCGCATACTTCATGAACTCAAAGCATGGATGCATAACCTGAATCTGGCCAGAAAGATACCGGTACTATCGGCCTACCGGGAATATTACCGCTGGCAGGCTCTTCGCTGTTGGGCTAAGTGCAATGGTACTCTGGGAGAGGATATGTTCCAGGGCAACAGCGCCATTTATGATGTACTATTCACGGCGCTCCCACTGGCTGATGCCATTCGTCCGGCACCGCAGAGCGATAGAAACACACTTCTCTATTATATGGCAGAAGTGGAAGCCATGACCCTGGCGATTACGATGCTCAAGCAGTGCGGTCTGGAGTGTCACCACGAAGTGCGCGATATGTTCCAGGCAGCAGTGCCTGCTCTGTGCATAGATAATGTGCTGCATATACTGCACCCTTCGTCCAGAGAACTTCTTCTCTGCGCCATTGAAGAAGCCAGAAGATACAAGAGGCGACTGAACTTCGGTCAGCGCTTTATGATGGGCATGATTGGAAAAGGGCCTAAGGATGTGCTGGAACTGAAAGGCCGGCAGTACCTGAAACGCGGAATCAGCAAATAAAAGATGAGCTGAAAGATCGAGTTGAGCAACGAGATTTGAGGAAGCGAGGGGAGACCGAAGGATATAATAAAACCACTTTCCATAAAAAATCGGAAAGTGGTTTTATTATGCCTTAATTTTTACAATGAGGCTATTCGCCATCGAGTAGACCGGAAGGATGTGAACTATAGGCTCGCTGTCGGTGTGAATACTTTGGATTCACAAGTTGGCAAGAACCCTATCGGATTCTCGGGAATATGCATAAAAGAAAGGTTTGAGGTTAGAGAGGCAGATTCGCAAAGCCAATCTGAAGGCGGATTCTGCGAATGGCTAAAAAGATAGGCACGAGGTATGAGGTTGGAGAGTGGATAAGGAAAGTTTTTTAGCAATAGGCAACATCCTTATATTTTCCTTCATACAATGATAAGCTCTGCTCAACATTGATTCCTCAATGTTTGAATATAGGAAAGCATGCTAATGTTCTGAGTTTTTTAGTCTGAAAGAAGGTCCACCAGGCTTTCGGCTTGAAGTCTGAAGAAAAACTTTCAGGTTTTCGTGTCTGATAGCCTGCATTATGCAGGCGGTCGGCCTTTATACAAAGAGGCTATACGCAGCATCCATTCCCTTTCATTTTTCCTCTTGCTGCCAGAATCCAGCAGACGATATTTTGAAGGGGTATCTGGTGGTGGATAATCAGAGATGATAACAAGTGAAAATATTATCAGTATCCTGTAAAAAGTGCGTAAAATCTTAATATGTGAAAAACCGAAAATCTGTTCATCGATTATTTGTTTGCTGCAAAAAATTTCCCACGAAAAGCCAGGTTATTCAACTTATTCACAGGTTTATCCACAAAACAAGTGAAAAAAGTGAATTTTTTATAGTGAAAATTTTCTAAAAATCAGAAAATATGGGGTATCCATCAAAAGTGTACACTCTAGATGTACACATAAAAATGTGAATATATGTGAATAATGTGTTGAATATCTGTCAGATGAAACAGAAAAAAGGCATACAGAATACGATAAAGTCTGGAATTAGTCAGTATGTGAAGAATGTGAATAGTGAAAAGTGAATAGGTGAATAAGTAGAATAACCCTGTGAATTTCTGTCTGGAGAGGACATATTTTTGATTTTTTAAGGTTAAAAATCAGTAAATATCGGTAAAGTTGATGTAAAACAATGAGAAATGTCCACATGGAGAGGACAGGCAAAAAAAGGAGACCTGCCATTTGCTGTGTATGCTACAATACTTATAGATTCAGGATATTAAATATAGAGTAGATATGACGTAGAAAATCACAGTGAGGAGTTATTATGGAATTTCATCATTTTGAGATGAAAGATAAGAAATATATCAATTCATTTTTCGGAGAACATCATTATCAGCAGTGTGACTGTTCATTCAATACCCTGTTCCTCTGGCAGCATGCATACAGCACCATGTGGGCAGTAGAAGATAATATTTTGTTTGTCAGGGCCGGCCGTGGAGACATGGCTTATTTTATGCCCCCGTTTGAAGGCAAGGGCGCCCCTTTTGTACACGGACTTGAAATTATTAAGAAGCATCTGGACGAACTGGGCAAGCCATTCCGCCTCATGGGGGCCTCTCCCTGGGTAGTGGAACAGATTAAGCAGCTCTGCCCGGGTAAATATGAATTTGAGGAAGATCGGGATGACTTTGAATACATTTATAAGACCAGTGACCTTATCCGTCTTCCAGGGAAAAAGTTTCGTATGAAGAAGAATCATCTCAATGGATTCCTCAGAACCTATCCGGACTATGTATATGAACCGATTACCCATGAAAATATGGAAGAGGTAAAACAGGCTTCTGCCGAATGGTTCAAACGTCATGGGGATATTGAAGATGAAGAATATTCTATCGGACTCTGCTTCGATAACTGGGATGCCCTGGGGGTGAAAGGCGCAGTCATCCGCATTTACGGAAAGATTGAAGCTTTTACCATTGGGGATAAGATGAATGACCAGGTGGCCCATATTCATTTTGAAAAGGCTAATCCGGAAATTCGCGGACTTTATCAGGCCATTAACCGGGATTTCATTCTCCATGAATTTGCAGATACAGAATTTGTGAACCGGGAAGAAGATCTGGGAGTTCCAGGACTCCGTCAGGCTAAGATGGAATATAACCCGGATCACTTTGCGGAAAAGTATAATGTCGTATTGGCAGGTACCCTGGGCAAGTAAGGAAAAGTCAGGAGAGGTGAAGCAAGATGCAGTTTCGAAGAGCGACGGAAGCAGACCGTAAGTCGATTGAAGCGCTGTGGGCCTATTGTTTTGAAAAACCGGATGAACCATTTTTTCAGTGGTATTTCTCCCAGGTGTGCCAGATGGACGATGTGGTGGTAGCGGAAGAGAACCAGCATATGGCAGCCGACCTGCACCTGCGGCCGTATACCCTGAATCTTCGGGGTAACAGTATGCCCGTGGATTATATGGTGGGGGTGGCTACGCACCCGGCAGCCAGAGGCAGGGGAATTGCCAGTAAGCTGCTGAAGAATGCTTTCCGCATATCCAGATCCCGTGGAAAATCTGCAGTCATCCTTATGCCATCGGATGCATCTTTCTATATGCCTCTGGGCTGTTCCTTCTATGTACAGCAGTGGGAACGCAGTGCTGCTCCGGAATGGCTGGCACGGATTGGGGAAAAACCGGAAAAGGCAATGACTGTTTCTTCTCCCGATGAATGGCATATTCTGGCTTCCGTATATGAAAAATTCACGGAGAAAAGGAACGGATTTACCCAGCGCGACGAAAAGACATGGCGGACCTTTATCGAAGGCCAGCTGAATGAGGGCTATATCGCCGTTACAGGGGACGAAACAGGTCCTACAGGCTATTTATGCTATGGTATAGATGGACGGCGTCTTATAGCCAATGAAATGGCGTATGCTTCCGACCGGGGACGCCGGGGGCTTTATGCCTTCATGGCCGGCCACCGAGGATCCATTGACCGCTGCACCTGGTACGAACCCCTGGATGATTGCTCTTTCTACTATTGGCCCAATGGAGCAGAACACACCTATATTGAAAATAGGACATTCCCATTTATGATGGCACGAATCACCGATCCGGTAGGGGTCATTGATGGTCTGCCCTGTGAGAAACAGATACATGGGGAATATTCTTTCCAGCTGGTAGATCCGGTACTGAGTGAAAACAATGGGATATATATGGTGCGGGCCGAAGATGGGGAAATTCATGCTCTCCAGGACGATATCTTCTACAAACTCCGTCTGCACATCGAAGATACCTCGGGAATCGACCTGGGAAACCACATTCCGGAACCCTCGTTCTGCATGAATGTGAATACCCTGGCAGAACTTGTCTTCGGAACCTCCGACTTCAATGAACTTCTTAAGAGAAACCAGATTACCTGGCTTACAAAAGACGAAGCCGTAAAAGAAAAGATATCCCGTTTCATGATGGGCATACTTCCGGAAAAAGATAACTGGATTGCCGAGTGGTACTAGAGATGAGTCTTTGTGTAAAGGCAGACCGCCTGCAGAATGCAGGCCATCAGACACAAAACTCGAAAAATTTTCTTCAGACATCAGACAAAAAAAGCGACAGGAAATTTCCTGTCGCTTTTTGTTGTTGAGGATTGCAGAGGTGAAGCAGAATGTTTTCATTAAAGGATTTTCCTTATTCTCTCTCAAACCTCATATCTCATATCTATCTTTTAAGTCTGAAAGGAAGCCGCTCAGGCTTCCGGGCTGATGTCTGATTTTCTGACGTCTGTTCGGATTTCCTGGATCTCCATCTTCCCATCCTTATCATATCTTGCTATATACGTCCGGTTTCCCAGGTTCATAAGGAAATAGGGGGATATGCTGTCTGTTTTTCTGGTGATAGAGTATTTCTGTGTAGTATCCGGGAAGGATTCTTTCCAGATGAGCATTCCGTTCTTGCGGATGGCGGCGTGAATAGTGTGGCCGTCGGCGTTGACGGTGAAGGCTAGCAGAGCTCCGGTTTCATCGTTGAAATACATGGTGGAGGCAGAGGAAAAATTCATGTCTCCTTCGCTGGCGGTAGAAAAGTACAGCTGTCCTGTTTCTGCAGAGGAGTGAATAATCTGCGCGGTGCCGGCCGGCGTATAGGCGCTGGCGGAGAAGGGCAGGAAAAAACATAATGCCAGAGGTAATGCTAAGTATTTTTTCATGGTGAAAAGAACCTCCTTACTTATCATCTGCCCGGACTTCGGGATAGGTTTCCTTATCCGGTGTGGGATTGGCTTCCTGGTCCATTTCATATTGCCAGAATTTGGTAGGGACCAGTTTCCCGTCTTCATTTATTACATAGCGGGCAGAATGCTGCAGATTTTTTTCGACAGGTGTGGCCACCGGTGTGGTAAATCCCTGACCGATAACGTCAGTGGTGTTCATAATGAACAGAAACGCATGTGGGTCTATGACATGGATCAGCTGGCGGAGTTTGGCAATCTGCGTCAGATCAATGATGGCAAAAACGATTTGTTTTCTTGCGCCGCTGAATCCGCCCTGGCCGTCCAGGAGTGTAGCACCATGACCGATTTCCCGAAGAATGCCATCGGTAATTTCCAGAGGCTTTCTGGATACGATGAACGCCGCTTTTCTCTGCGCGGTACCGATAACGACCCGGTTAGCCACATTGGCGGTAAGGTACATGCCGATTAAGGTACATACGGCACGTTCCAGGGAGAATATGGCGGCACTGGCGCCTACAATAATCACGTTCAGGCCAAAGACCACATTGCCGATTTCCAGATTGTAGTATTTCTTTAAAATGGCGCCTACGATGTCCAGTCCGCCGCTGTTGGTGTTATAGCGGTACAGAAGGCCGGTGCCGATACCGATGATGAAACCACCGGTAATGGCAGAGACCAGTGGGCTCTGAATAATGATGGAATGGCTGAGAAAGGCGGTAGCATCAATAAAAAATGACAGCGTTACCGTTCCCAGGATGGAAACAGCCGTGTAAAACTTTCCCATATATCGGAGGGAAAGAATCAGCAGCGGAATATTTAAGAGAAGGTTCATAGTACCGATGGGGAAACCGGTAAGGTAATAGATAATCATGGCGATACCGGCCAGCCCTCCGGCCAGGAAATGATGAGGTACAAAGAAAGCATTCATCCCTATGGCATATAACAGGGTGCCAATCACAGTGACCACGAAGACGACAAAACACCGTTTCACCATCGTTTTATCAGCCAATCCTGCGGTTTTCATAAGGTACATCCTCCCTGATGGAAATGCATAAATAAAGAAAAATATGAGTTATCCCCCATATTATACAACGGGATAAGAAAAATGATAAAGCACAGGAAATTGGAAAAACAGGGAGAAACACTGAATCTGTCGTTTTTTACAAGCATGGTGAATCCTTGCTATAATAGCATGAGCAGAAGCGTGTACATACGCTTATCTATCGAATCGGGAGTAAAAATATGATTACAGATGAAGCGTTCCGCCAGGCGGTGAAGGCCGCCATTGCGGAGCATAAGAAAGACAGAAATATTGCATTTACCTGGGAAGGGCAGACATACTGGATCAAGCGCCGGCTTTCCAATGGAAGAAATCAGTTTGCCAAATCGTCAGTAAATGTACAGTTTTATACAGAAATAGCGCGCTCGTCTATTGCCCATACGCTGACCGGACTTTCTCCGGAGATTGTGTATCTCGATGCAGACTGCATGGTCACCCGGGCGGCGGGTGAAAATATTAACCACTGGATGCGGCGCAGGGATGTCAGTGAGGAAGAAAAGCTGGAGATTTTAATCCGCACAGGTCAGGCGCTGGGAGAACTCCATCAGGCGGGAATGACCCATGGGCGCCCGGCACTTCGGGATTTTCTGTATGAGGATGGCCGGGTAACACTTCTGGACTGGGAAAACATGCCCCGGTGGGACAATAAGAAGAAGCGCATGACGATGGATTATCTGTTGCTTCTATTATCGCTGTTCCGTGAACCCTACTCGGAAATAGATTATATTAAGGCACTGGAAAAGGGATATACTGGCGCTAACGGCGGAGAAACCAGAAAATGGGCTCGTGCCTTTCTGAAAAAGCATGCACTTATCGGCCATCTGGCCAAAGCGCTGGATGTCTTTCACATGAAGGATGTGGAGGCTTTTTCCAGATTATACAGGTATCTGGCAGATTAAGAGGAGATTATGGCAAACGTATTAAGTAATGCAATCATAAAGACTATTCGCCTGGGCAGAGGCGGGGAAGAAAAATCTTTCCATATCGCCTTTACCGGCACGGCGGATTATATTTCTCATATGGGCGTGGTAGCGCTGTCCGTACGAAAGTGGAACCCGGACATGCCACTGAGTTTTCATTTTTTCGTCAATGATCTGAGTGACAGAGAACGGGGACATCTTATTTCTCTTTCCCAGATGACCGGGGCCTCTGTGTACGTGCATCTTATTGATGACAGTTGCTTTACCACGTTGCTTCTGTCAGACGGAGTGGCTGCCTTTTTCTATCGCTTCCTCGTGGCGCCTACCCTGGCCAGCCTCACCGACCGGGTATTATATCTGGATGGAGATATGATGTGCCATGGGGATGTGACCCCTCTCTGGAAGATGGACCTTTCCGGATTCGATGCCGCTGTAGTGACAGACCGCCGGGAAGAAAGTAATGCGAAACGGGTGGGTACGTCTAAATATTTCAATGCGGGCATGATGCTTATTAACATCGACCAGTGGATGAACGACGGCCTGTTTGATGATATTGTAAGGCGGGCACAGGAAAATGTGGCCAAAGTGGGAAACCGTCTGTCTCACCACGATCAGGACATTCACAACCAGATGCTGGATGGCCGGGTAAAGTACCTGCCAAAGAAATACAACTATCTGTATAATCTCGATCGTCAGTCTCTGTTTGCAAAACAGCCGGAAAATGAACCCTATGAGAAACAGGTCATCATACATTTTGCCGGGCATGCCAAACCATGGCATAGCTGGGTACAGAACTGGCCGGCCGTCCAGGAATACGCTGCCCTGCAGAATGAATCCCCATGGAAAGGCTATCCTCTGGTTCCGCCAAAGGGAAGAAAGAATCTCCACCAGGCCGCCAGAACAGCCAGAATGCAGCATCACTATGGCGAAATGGTGAAGTGGTATGTTCAGTATATAAAATCAAAAATTTAAAGTCTGAGGTCTGAAAAGAAGAGGTCGCAGCCCTATGTTGGAAAACAGTTTATTTATCCTGATTACGATGACAGGTATTTACAGTGCAGCGGCTCTTTTTGGCTGTCTGCATATACTTAAGTGGCGAGGTCTCCGCATGGGACTTCTGGGGGGATTGCTTCTTCTGGCAGCGGCATGGGCCGGTTCTTTGCAGCTGGCGTCGGCAGCGTCGCTGCCGTCTCTGTGTATTCTGCTGCTATGGACACTTCCCTATATGGGGTGCCGTGGACAGGCACAGTCCCGGGAGGACAGGGAATTATCCCGCATCAAAGGGGAGTTCCTTACCGGAAGTGCAGGAGCCGCTTTTTTCCTGCTGCTGGCACATTCGCCGTGGGGAGGGACCGGACTTGTAGCCGGCCTGGAAGCCATTCTGCTGGTATGGTCCCTGGGAGCAGCTTTTGTGTATGGCATCTATTTTCTCACCTATAGAAATCTGTTTCAGGCAGAAGATATGCTGCCTGTGTTGCTTACGAACCGGAAGGAAATAAAAGCATTTCTGGATGGACAGATAAAGAAGAGCTTACTGTTTTCAGCGGTTGCCGGATTCCTGGTGCTGGTACTGGCAAGTATAGCCCTGGTGTGGGCAGGCATGGGTGAGGCAGGCGGCAAGTGGACGGCCCCAGGCCTGATTGTAACGCTTATTTCTGTTGCCATCATGGTAAAATACGCCATGAATTGTTTCCCCCTACGCGAAATCCGTCTGGCCCGGAAGAGTATACGGGAAATGAAAAGAGCAGGAGATATTCATGCGGACAATCTGGCTCGACGGTTCAAGGTCAATCTGGCTGGACATCCGGAGGGAAATGTGTTTCTGATTATCGGGGAAAGTGCCAATCGAGACCATATGAAAGCCTTTAATCCGGCGTATGCTGAAGAAACTACGCCATGGCAGTCTGTTATGAGGAATAAGCCGGAGTTCTTCTTTTTCCCGAAAACCTATGCCTGCTTTACCCAGACAGCACAGACCATAAGCCGTATGATTACCGGGATGAACCAGTATAATCACCAATCACCAGACTATCTGGTCACCCTGATAGATGCAGCGAAGGCCGCTGGATATACCACTTGGTGGTGTACGAACCATAAGGCTAATGATTATCAGACCGGATATATTATGCAGACAGCCGACCATGTAGTGGAAGTCCTGGCGCCAACCGGTGACGATGCCCAGCTTCTGGATGTAATGGATACCATTCCCCAGGAAGGGCATCATTTTGTAGTACTGCATATAATGGGAAGCCATCTCCGGTACGGAGATAGATATCCAACGGGATTCCCGGTGATTCCAGGAAATAATAAAAAGATTTCCGAGTATGACACCTCCATCGCTTATACGGACCACATCTTGCAGAAAATGACAGAAAAAGCGAGGGAAACACTTCACGCATCGGTGATTATGTATGTATCGGATCACAGCGAAGATATGAAGTATACGCACGGGACCGGACATTTTACCTTTGATATGACCCGGATACCTCTGTGGATTTACCTTTCTCCATCGTATCAGCAGAAGCATAAGGAAAAGGCAGAATCTCTCCAACGTCATGAAAGCTGTGTCTTTACTAACGATTTGGTGTTTGATACCCTGTGCGGACTTATAGGCGCAGATAACTATGGCCGGACAGAAGCCTATGATCTGTCCAGCCCTTCGTATGCTCTGACAGAGAAAGAGGCGCTCACCATGCATGGAAAGATGCATATTGCAGAGGATATGCAATAAGACACGGATTGCCAATAGTAAAGAATTAAAGGAATTTTTGTAAGATGGTAAAGAAATGGGATTTTGAAATTCAAGCGGCTGCAGAGACCTTGCTTCTTCAGGTGACTACCTTCGGATGGTTTTATCTCTGCGGCATAGGGCGCATTCTGTCATGGCATAACAGTATGCGGGATTTTGCCATAGGATTTGCTGTTCTCTTCTTTGGGCAGGTGGTGGTAAAAAAGCATCTTCTGTCAAAAGTATGGGGTCCTGCAGGATGTATATACCTGCTCATGACGGGGGTCTATCCCTATGTCATAGGAACTTCCCTGCATGGATGGCATGCGGATTTTGATCTGGTGAATCCCTATTATCTCAGCGTTCTTTCTGTGGGTATTGTGCTGACACTTCTGGCGGAGGCAGGAAAAAAGAATCGTAAAATCCGCCCGGTGGTAACAGGCATTATAGCCTTATCCGTCATGTTTTTCAGTGTCTCCGCCATATCCTATATGGTATATTTCTTTATTTACAATAACATGTTCCCGGCGGAAGATATGATTCCTGTCATTATGACCAGCTGGCAGGAAACCGTGGGATTTATGATGACCCATTTTGATACAGCCAGATTGGCCGGGCTGGGGCTGATGGCGATTCTGATTATAGCGTACAGTCTTTTCCTTGGCTGGATTTCCACCGGTAAGGATAAGGAGAATCAGCAGGTGGCATTGAACCCTGTATGGAATGGAAAGGTAAGGAAGGTCATCATTATCCTTCTCATTATTCTGGCAGGACTTACTATCCGCCGCTGGGGCCCCAGGTGCTATCCTCTGTATGAACTGAAGCTGGCCAGACGGTATCAGGCCAGCATTGTCCAGGCAGAAAAGTTCCATGCGGACAATTATAAGAAACTGCAGATTACAGATAAGCAGGTAAAACCGCTTCAGGGCACGGTTATCCTGATTATCGGGGAAAGTGAAAGCAGGGACCGCATGACTGCGTTCAATCCGGAACTGAAGGAAGACAGCACCCCGTGGCTTTCTGGAATGGCTAAGGATAATCAGGCTATTCTGTATAAGAAGGCTTATTCCAATTTCCCGGCAACCGCCCTGGCCCTGGAACAGGTTCTGACCAGTGAAAATCAGTACGGAAATCAGCAATTCTCTGATGCGGTCTCCATTCTGGATGTAGCCAATAAGGCGGGATATGAAACCTGGTGGCTGGGCAACCATAACCGCATGGCAAATGGCACGGCGGCTTATGGACTGGTAGCAGAAGCGGCAAAGCATAAACTATGGACCAATCCGGCACCGCAAGATGACAAAGCCCTTCTGACTCTGCTGAAGAAAGTGCCGAAAGACGGAAATAATTTTGTGATTATCCATATGTATGGATCCCACACTCGATACATGGACAGGTATCCGGCCGGCTATCCGGAAGTACACAATAGCACGAAAGCCAATGTGGTGCAGTATGATACATCGGTTAAGTATACGGACGAAATTATGGGCAGGATTTTTGACTATGCAGAAAAGAACCTGAACCTGAAAGCTCTGATTTATACCTCCGACCATGGAGAAGATATGGCTAATGGACATGGAGAAGGAGGATTTACCTTTGCCATGGTACATACTCCGGTATTCTTCTGGTTTTCTCCGGAATACCGGAAGGATTATCCACAGCTCGTAAGCAACGTAGAAAAACATAAGGATGATTTCTTCACCAACGACCTGATGTTTGATTCCCTGAGCGGAATTCTACTTGCCGGAAATAATTATCAGCAGGCACAGTATGATATAACCGATGATAAATATTCCCTGCCAGCAGATAAGGCACTGACCGTCCATGGCAAGCATAAGGTGATGGAAGATCCGGCATTGAAGAAATAATGGGAAAACAAGGGCTGCAACCATTTTGATTTGAGAAAGGGAAAAGATATAAAAAGTGATGCGTAATATACGGATTGATCAAATTGCGAATATATCTATTTTTTTAATTCTTGTGATACTTTCATGGTGCTTTAAAGCATCGTATTTTAGTTATGCGCTGATTGCCTTTGCTTTGTTCCTTATTGTGGACGGTATATATTCTTTAAGAAAGAAATGCTCTTTTTTCCCAAAACGAAGCAGGCCATTCTGCCTGATGATAGCAGGAATTCTGGGATTTTATCTGCTTTTTATACTTACTGCCGTATTACATGGCAATCGATTAGATTGGGTGAAATCACTTGACTATGCTGAGCTTTGTATCCCTTTTTTCACAAGCTGGTGGATTTTGAGCAAATATGACGCGGAAAAAGGATTTCACTGGGGAATCCTGGTTGGAGCAATGATTGCCTGTTGTATCGGTTTATACCAGTGGCATATAAATCCAGGGGTAAGAATAAAAAGTTCTTATGCTCATCCAAACCATTTTGGTACGATGATTAATCTTGCTCTGCCAATATTGGGCTATTATGTAATGAAAATAAAACAGCATGCATATAAAGTTTTATCATTATTAACAATAATTATGCAGTTGGTGTGTCTTTATCTTACTGGTTCCAGAGGAGCCGTACTTGCACTGGTAGGAGCTGTTATTCTGGGGATGTTATGGACATACATAAGTTTAAAAAAATACAAAGTTGTTAAGTTTAATGGATATGTCTGGGGGTTAATCATAGTCCTTCTTGTTGGTGGCGGATTGGTCCTTCATCATATGGGACAGGAGAGGAATGTTGATGTTATAGAATTGGCTGAAAAAGGGGAATCTATCACACGGGCTGGGGGAGAAAGAGTACAGATGATTCAGGCCAGCATAGCCATGTGGGAAGATCGTAAGCTCCTGGGTGTCGGTGCGGGTCATTGGGGCGAGGAATACTATGGACAATACAGACCTGCAGATATCCATGAAAAAGGCCATTCCATGCCACATAATATGCTATTGTTCTTCTTATCAACGAGCGGTATAGTTGGTTTTGCCGGATATGGATTTTTTGTTATTATGTCGGCTGTCACTTTGACACAACTCGTGAAAATGAAAAAAGATCCAGGCTTCGCACTGGCGGTTTATATGATTTTCCTATCATTTTTCCTGCAGGGGTTTGTGGATACCACGATAATAAATAAAATTCCCGCAAGGATGTATTTTGCATTAATGGGCAGTTTTATCCCTTTGGGTTATATGCGATTAAAGAAGAAATAGTGTTGAGAGACAAATGAGAATATTACTGGCAATATATGATTCCTGCAGATGGTATGCCAATCATGAGATAAAAAAACTTGAGAGAAATCAGGAAAATAACAAATAACTATAGTAATATTTGATCAATTGAGAATTGAAGTTTAAAAGAAGTAAAAGCGGAGTAATCCTTGCTTATAAGGATTTCTGAAAGGAAGGAACCATGCATATAATTATTGCCCATTTTGGAACTCATTATGTGGGAAATCCTGGGGGAGTGGAGAAAGTGGTTTGCCAGTTTTCCAACGAAATGATTCGTCGGGGGCATGAAGTGACTATACTGTACAGGGATTACTGTGAAGGCAATCCCTATTTTCCTCTGGATAGCCGGGTGATTCAGCATAACATCCTCTTTCAGGATGGAAAGAAAATTATTTCTGAAAAACTTCCCGTAAGACTTCGTGTCTTACGGGAAGTTGTCCGGGTGTTTTCAAAATCCGGGGGACAGGAACTGAACGCGCGGTTCAAGGGGCGTCAGTATGGGCTGCAGATTCAGAAGTATCTTGCAGAGCATCCGGCCGATGTGGTTCTTTCCTGTTCGATCCCATCTACTAAATATGTGATAGAGGATGCGCATTGTATGGTACCAGTGATACAGATGATGCATTCTCATCCCCGATATCTTTTTCCACGCATGTCGAAGGTGGAGAAAGAGGCGATTGGGAAATGCAGGGCTCTTCAGATTCTTCTCCCGTCAGGGCTGAAAATATCGCAGGAGGTCTTTCCGAATCTTTTCGTGAAAGTTATCGGAAATCCGGTTTATCCACCGATAAAGAAGGCGCATCCGGGAGAAGAGAAAGAAAAGCATCTGATTTCCTGTGTGGGGAGTCTGACAAGGAATAAGCAACAGCACCTTCTTTGTAAGGCCTTTGCCAGCCTGGCATCGGATTTTCCCGATTGGAATGTAGAGCTTTGGGGGTATTCTGGAAGCTATGGGCGCAGTATACAGTCATGGGTGGATAAGCATTCCCTGTCAAATAGAATATTTATTAAGGGGCAGACAACTCGAGTGGAAGATGTATATGCCCGCAGTGACGTCTTCTGTCTGCCGAGCCGGGCAGAAGGCTGGGGGCTTGGGCTTACGGAAGCCATGGCTGCCGGGGTTCCTGCCGTAGGGTTCAAAGGGTGTACCGGTGTGGAAGATCTGATTCAGGACGGAGTCACCGGGCGGCTGGCAGAGAATGGAAATGTGGATTCTCTGGCCGCTGTCCTGCGGTCACTGATGAAGGATGCATCAAAACGAAAGATTATGGGGCTGCAGGCAGCAGAGAGCATGAAATGGTATGCGCCTGAGAAGATTTGGAATGAATGGGAGGCCTTGTTGCAGGATGTCATCGCAGGCAAAAAATAATGGAGTTTTCTCTTTTTTTGAAGGACTGGATAAATCGTCCCGCACGTTGATGGTTATTATTCCTCATGAAGATGACGAAATTAACCTGGCCGGTACGGTGATTTATCATGCCAGAAAGCTGGGTATCCGCGTTATCTGTGTGTTTACTACCAATGGTGACTGGAAGTACCCTGGGTTTATTCGCCTGAAAGAGGCTATACAGGCACTGGCGGTACTTGGTGTACCGGAAAGGGACATTGTATTCCTCGGATATCCGGATGGCGGTGTGCATGGGGAACGCAATGTCTTTGTAAATGGTCGTAAGTGTCCGCTTATCGGGCGTGACGGACAATCAGAGACCTATGGGCTGGAAACCCATGCGGATTTTGCCATGCAGTATCGGGGAAAGCACCAGGCCTATACATGGGATGGACTGGTTCAGGATATAAAGGATGTCATTCTGCGGGATAAACCAGCCATGATTATGGCCACAGATTTTGACTCTCATCCGGACCATCGGTTATGCTATCTGGGATTCCTACATGCTATGAAGTCTATTTTGCATACCTGTCATGAGTACCGACCGGTGGTGCTTATGGGATTTTGCTATTCTACCGGATTTGAAGGAAGAAAAGATTTTTATGGGCCACATTTACTGTCCTCAGTGATTAATACAGATCAGCTCTGGGATAAGGCTTATGAAACTGACAATCCGGTGTATGAATGGGGGAATCGGATACGGTTTCCTGTAGACGAGGCCTGCCGGCCATGGATGAAGGACAATGTTATCTATAAGGCACTGTCCTGCCATATGTCACAGAAGGCATCCACCCGGGCTGTCCGCCTTATCAACGGTGATCAGGTCTTCTGGCTCAGACGGACCGAAAACCGGATATATGAAGGGAAAGTTTCCGTTTCCTCCGGTAATGGGGATTATCTTCATGATTTCATGATGATGAATACGGAACATATTACCGACAAGAAGCCAGTGATGGAAAATTATCTCTGGGTGCCTGAGCCAGAGGACAAGGAAAAATGGTGCAGGTGTGACTTTAATACACCGCAGACCATCCAGGCAGTGGTCTTTTACGGGAATATTGATGGAGAAAGCCGTATATTAAAAGGAAAACTGACATTCAGCACCGGATTTTCCGGTCTCGTGGGACCTTTTAGGAAGCAGGGGAAGGAAACCCGGATTGTCGTTCCTGTGCAGAAGGGCGTTACCTGGGTGCAATTTGAGATTCTTGAATCCCAGGGAAATCAGGCGGGTATTTCTGAGTGGGAAATCCTTGATAACGTTAATCTGCCTGTATCGGTGTTGCAGATTTGTGCGAATGGACATTTTGCGTATGATTGGGCAGTTTATCCGGGAGAAAAGACAGAAATCTCTGCGTATACTTATGGGATACAGGGACCTGTGCGGTGGAAGGTTAATGGCCAGAGGACCACGCTGGAATCGGTGAACGCACAGATCCGTCAGCTGGACAGAAAACTGGTGGTTCGTGTAGAGGCGGAAGATGATCCGAACCTGTGGAGTGAAGCGGTCTTTGTACCGACAGGCCCGAGCTACCGATTACGACACCGGGGTCAGATAATGCTAGATAAGGCATGGGTATGGTGGGATAGGCAGATGGATAAGAGACCGCATCATCAGCTGAAAAAAGTAAAATCAGAACAAGAGTATGATCAGCTTTTTTAACTTGCCAAATGTATTGAGTTCACAGTAATTGTGGGGGATATATGCTAATAAAGGCTTCAATTATCATTCCGGTGTATAATGCGCAGAATACAATTCGTCGTGCTATAGACAGTGCGGTAAATCAGACAACGGATGAACCGTATGAAGTGATTCTTATTAATGATGGTTCAAAGGATGGAAGTGCGGCGATTCTGGATGCATATGCCAGCCGGTATGCATATGTCCGGGTGATTCATCAGGCCAATCAGGGAATAACCCGGACTCGTGAGAATGGGATCAGAGCAGCGCGAGGCGAATATGTTTTCTGGGTAGATGCAGATGATTATGCAGATAAACATCTGCTGGCAAAGACATTACCTCTGCTGGAAAGTGGTGCTGATGTTGTCGTTTATGGAACACAGTATTTTTGGGAGAACGGAGGCAGGGCAGATAACCGAATCCGGAAGAATATTTCGGATGCTGCATACTGGAAACAGCAGGCTCTGAATGCGAATCTGTCCACCATCTGGACGTATGGGACACGCCGTGCCTACTGGGAAGGGGAAACAGTCCCTTCAGAATTGGCAAGGTCGGGAGAGGATGGGTATATGACCATTCGGATTTTTGATAAAGCCAGGGGGTTCCGGGTTCTTCCGGACATTCTTTATTATCATCTTGTGGATAGCCCGTTTTCAATCCGCCATACTGTTAACGGAAAGCAATATCTTGGGAATGCTTTCCTTTGGTATTATCGAATGAAATGTTCTGAAACGGCGTATCCTGAAAATGTGGAACCCTGTGCGGCAAGGGCTATGTCCGGATACATAAAGGCCTATGCTATGGATACAGTAATTCATGATCTGACAGAGGAAGACAGGAAGAATATCATAAAGGCACTTAGAGATTTAAAACGTTATTCAATTTCCGGGCGCATACGGGATAAATTACTCGGTTGGGCTATTTTGCACAATCAGTTATGGCTCTGCCGGATTTACGCCCGCCATAAGAACAATAAAACACAACAGATGAATCGAAAGATGCAAAAAGACTGATCCTGAATACGGGTATTTAAAAGCGACTATGAAACATGATTTCTCATTTTTCATAGTCGCTTTTACTGCTTCTGTAATATAATCAACGATTTACTGATACGGTCTGGCGATTCGGCAAGGTTTTCAGCAGTCAGGGGCCAGTGTCGGATGGTTCATAGAGTGATGAATGACGATTTTAGAGAATCTGTTTACAGATTGGAACGTGTAATCGCATCCAGGTACTGCTCATAAGCATCAATGCTGTTGAATTCCTTCATAGGGAAGCATTCACTGCTCCAGCGGATGAGGAGCCAGAGGCAGCCGGCGAATACGAGGAGCTGGAGGAGGCGGTAGAGGATGGAAATCTGCGTGCCATGCTGGTCTTTCCAGCATGGGTTCAGGTGATAAGCACTTTGCCATATCCACCGGCAGTACAGCGTGAGATAAATCAGCATTCCCAGTACTGTGGCTAAAAGGCCGGTTGGTCCAATTCTTGGATAGATGATTTGGGTGATCCAGTCCCAGGGCATGTGGCTTGCGAAGAATAGTTCTCTGGGGGAAAGTACCAGACCTGTGAGCTGGTAGTGGAGCAGATAGATGAACGGGCTGAAGGAAAAGTATCCTACTGTGGCCAGCACGATGGCGGCCATCATTTTCTTTCCCAGGACGGCCCGGGAGATGATGTTCATCATGAAAAAGAGGAACAGGAGTACACCGAAAGCGGTGAGGAAGTACGGCGTGAGATGGTTGAAGTCAAAGTGGAGGGAACCGTTGGGGGCGTGAATGAGGCAGTACGGGAAAATGGTGATCCACAGGGCGAAAGGGATGTAGCCGATGCGCCAGAAGGGATGCAGCATATTTTTCCCTGTCATGAGCTGAGTGAGGAACAGCATAATAAAACATTCCACCATGCTGCGCTGGAATCGATACCAGGCAAACAGGCCGGAAATATGGATACTCAGGAAATATAAAAAGGTGAGAAACAGAAAAAGCGCGGCGGTATATACGTAACTGCGGATTTCCTGACGGGAAATCCCATTCCACCAGAGGGCCATTTTCTGTCGTTCTTTGTACCAGAAACTCATAACATCCTCCTTGAAAATCTTCTTCTAAGTATAGACGATAACCAGTAGTTCGCCAAATAAAAAAGCAGGAGAAAAGTTAGCCTGAAAATGCATTTTCTGCTACTATAGGAGTGTTCTTAATGTGTTATGAAACCGGTTTCCGGTTGTTTGTTTGCAAGAGGAAAAAGAATGAAACAAAGTATAAAACGGTCGTTGCTTACTGCCCTTCTGTTTGTAGTGGTGGCAGCGGGCATCTTAAAACTGGGAGGAGACTATCCGACGCTGGCCAGTTATATGAATCCACGGCTTCTTACGTCCGTGGTGGTGGTGTGGATCGTGTCCCTGGGAATGAATTCCGTGTTTACGGATTCATATCTGAAGAAGCTCCTTCCCTGGGCTGTGGTGCTGCCTCTGCTGTGGGCAGCTGTCTTTACCTGGGGCTATGGATTTGCTGACCTTCCGGAAAAGAAGCATTTAGGGGATTATTACATGTATGCAGCGCTGATTTTTTCGCTGCCTTATGTGCTGGGGGTGTGGAGCCGCCGGTGTCCAAAGGTCAGGATTCCCTGGGGGATTCTGCAGGGCCTGCTAGCTCTGTTCCTTCTGGTGATGCCTTTTGTTTATGTGGGATACTATGTGGTCATGGGCGGCGAAATGGACATGTTTGCCATGATGGCCATTATGGCTACGCACAGTGATGAAGTGAAATCCTTTTTTACTACTGTGGCTTCGCCGGCTATGGCCGTTGGTTCCCTGGTGCTGATTGCATTGCTTCTGGTTCTTTCCATGAAAGGTTCATTCTCTCTGCTCCGGGCCGCTGCTTCCTGTGAGAATCCGGTAAAGAGTCATACTGGAAAAGGAAAAATCGGGCTGGTGTTGGTTACCATTCTGTTTATCGGCGGATTTTACCGCATGTTTACCCATGTATTCCCGGTTAATATTTATCGTGCCGTAGAAAGCAAGGGAAGTGATTTCCAGGTACTTTCCCAGATGAATAATAACATTAATAGAAATGTAGGAACCATGGCTCTCGAGGAAGGGCAGAATGCGCCGGATGGCACGTATATCGTCATTATCGGGGAAAGTGCGAACCGGGATCATATGAAGGCATTTACTCCGGACTACCGGGAAAATAATACGCCCTGGCTTTCGGCTATGGCGAAGACTCCGGATTTCGCCCTGGGATATAAGGCGTATTCCAATTTCCCGAATACGCTTATGTCCCTTAGCTATGCATTGACCAGCGCCAACCAGTATGGGGATAATGACTTGCGTCATGTAGTGAGCCTGGTGGATGCCCTCCGTAAGGCAGGATTTGCTACCGACTGGATTTCCTTCAAAAACCGCAGTTCCCTGTCCAGTGCAGGGGTGACCATGATTGCGGAACGCTGTGACCATACCTACTGGGAACAGAATCCGGATGAATATGCTCTGAATGTGCTGAAAGAATTACCGCCGGCAAAGAAACGGGTGGTGTTCATCAATATTACCGGCAGCCATTATACCTATAAGACCCGTGTTCCAGTATCCCGGTGGAATCAGTTTGGTATTTCTCCGAATAACCCGGACCATGATTATGATATGACCATTGCTTATGATGACTGGATTATGCAGAACATTTTCAATTATGCCCGGGATAATATGAATCTGCAGGCTATGGTTTATTTCTCTGATCACGGGGAAAATATGAAGCATTTCCATGGCACGTCACCATTCTATTTCGATATGGTCCATATTCCATTCTTTGTGTACCTGTCACCATCGTATCAGGCGAAATATCCGGATCTGATGAGGCAAATGAAGGCCCACGAATATACACCATTTACCAATGACCTGATATTTGATACTCTGTCTGGCCTGTTCCAGGCCCGGACTTCGTTCTATCACGAAGCCTATGATTTCTCGTCCCCGGCCTATGCTATCAACGCAGAGAATGCCATGACTATGGACAGAAAGAGAAAGATCAAAGAAGATCCGGCATTCTGATTGGATAAACTATAAAGTGCGGCTGCCCGTTGATGTGGCAGCTGCACTTTACTTTTTTCCATGGGGTGGTTAACATAAGGAAGATAAAATATTATAAAAATAAGAGACATAAGGAGCAGGTTATGAAGAAGATAAGAAAAGCGGTTATCCCGGCGGCAGGGTTCGGAACCCGGTTTCTCCCGGCGACTAAGGCTATGCCTAAAGAAATGCTGCCAATTGTGGACAAGCCCACGATTCAGTATATTGTGGAAGAAATCCTGGAAAGCGGAATCAATGAGATTCTGATTATTTCTGGTCATGCCAAGCGGGCTATTGAAGATCACTTCGATTCATCTCCGGAACTGGAACGACATCTGTATGAACATGGCAAGATGGAATTGCTTAAGGAAATTGAACGCATTTCCTCCATTACGGTTCACTACGTCCGTCAGAAGCATATGAACGGACTGGGAGATGCTATTCTCTGCGCTAAGACCTTTATGGATGATGAGCCATTCGGTGTCATTCTGGGAGACGATATTGTGTACAATCCGAAGCGTCCGGCACTGAAGCAGCTCATCGATATGTACAATGAAACGGGATCCACCATTCTGGGATGTCAGGAAGTGGAAAAGGAAGCGGTTTCTTCTTATGGCATTATCAAAGGGGTGCCTACGGAAACTTCCAATCTATACCGGGTGGAAGATATGGTGGAAAAACCGGCAGTGGAAGAGGCGCCGAGCCGCACCGCCGTGCTGGGACGATATGTCATTACCCCGGACATCTTCCCGATTCTGGAACAGACGCAGCCGGGAAAAGGCGGAGAAATTCAGCTCACCGATGCACTCCGGGTTATGGCTAAAAACAGCAGCGTTTATGCGTATAACTTTGAAGGCCGCCGCTATGATGTAGGAAACAAGCTGGGATTCCTGGAAGCCACGGTGGAATTTGCCCTGCGAAGAAAGGACCTGGGAGGTCCGTTTGCTGACTATCTGAAACAGATTGTTTCGGGAATGAAATAAAACTGAATAAAATTTATTCAGTATCTGGATTAATTGGAAAAATGCGATATAATAGAGATAGACAAACTCATTGTCCAATAATAAAGCTACATGTTGATAAGGAGGATTCATTATGAAATTGTCCGCATCTATGGAAAAAGCACTGAATGAACAGTATGTTAAGGAACTGTATTCCGCATATCTTTATCTCTCTATGTCCAAGGATATGAAGAGAGAAGGATTCACCGGTTATGCATCCTGGCTCAAGGTTCAGCATGATGAAGAACTGGAACACGCATTTAAGATTTCTGACTATATCGAAGACAGAGAAGGGGTTACTGAATTCGGCGCTATCGACGCGGTAACTCAGCATTTTGACTGCCCATGCCAGGTATCTGAAGCTGCACTGAAGCACGAAGAATTCATTTCCGACTCCATCCGCAGCCTCTTTAAGCAGGCAAGAGCAGAAGGCGATCTGGAAACTGAAGTATTCCTCCAGTGGTACATTACTGAACAGGTAGAAGAAGAAGCTAACGCTCACGAAATCGTTGACGGCTTCAAGGCTACTGAAGATGACAAGGCTGCATTCTTCAGCTTTGACCAGTCCCTCAAGGGAAGAAAAGAATAAATAATGGCTAAAAAGCTGTGGCAGGATACCTGTCACAGCTTTTTTGCTGCCTGTGCATAAAAACAGGTAAGAGGAAAACCTCGCAAGCCGAACCCTGCTGTCCGCAAAAATGGCAATGCCATTCTCAAGTCGGCAAAGCCTTATGGGCTTTGAGGCGGCAAGAATCCAGGTTGGATTCTTGGGACCGTGCGATCCTTGCAGCTTATAGAAATGAAGAGGAAGGTTCTTTTGTGAAATTTAAGAATGCAAAAGACAACTAAGGGAAAGATTGCAAAACGAAACTCCTTTTTGTTAAAAAGTAAGCATGCGAAAGCTGATTAATGGAAAGAATGCAACACGTTTCCCGTTCTGGAGAGAAAGGGGGACCATTCGCTTTAGCGAATGGTGGAAAGTAGAATCCACTATGTGAATCAGAAGGAATGAAGGTAATATGTTACACTTCTTCCACTTTACGAAAATGTAAGAATAAGAAAGCTAAGAAAAGGAAAGCTTGCAAAACGAAACTCCTTTCTTGTGGCTGTAAGTCCATAGAATTATGAAATCTTTGATTTCCATACTATGGACAGCCCAGTCTTTGCTGGATGTCGGGGGATAGTTGATTTCATTATGTGAATCTGAAGGAATAGTGATAATATGTTTCACTTCTTCCACTTTGTTAAAAAGTAAGCATGCGAAAGCTGATTAATGGAAAGAATGCAACACGTTTCCCTCTCTGGAGAGAGGGTGGAAAGTAGAATCCTCTATGTTGGGATAAGGGAAAGGTTGCAAATGTTCTGAGTTCTTTTAGTCTGAAAGGAAGCCCCTACAGGCTTCCGGTCTGATTGTCTGAACCATCTGATAGTCTGCAGACGGCTACAGTAGTTTGTCTGGTGGAAAGTTAATTCTTGTATGTTGGCGCGAAGGAAAGCGTGCCAAACGTTTTCCTCTCTGGAGAGAGAGGGGGACCGCCAGCCTTTGGCTGGTGGTGGAAAGTAGAATCCACTATGTTGGAATACAGGAAAGCATGCTGTTGTTCTGGGATTATTGTAACCAGGCAATCTGCATTCTTACCCTTATCAGGCTTTAATACGGACCTGGCTACCATTTTTATGGAAATTCAATGAATTTCTTAGATAGAAGACTTGTATCCCGTGGCAACAAGACATTGTTGCCACGCCCGCCTGCCATATATTAAGATATCAAGGATTTGCAGGCATTCTGATATGTACCCCCTTTACTGGACAATTAGTGAAGGGGGATTTTTTATGCGCTATACCTATGAATTCAAAAAATATTGCGTTGACCTGTATCGGAAAGGGCAATATCCGAAAACACCTGAAGGCTTTTCCCAAAGGGGTTTTCGCATGATGGTCCGCAGATGGTGTAGAAGTGTGGAAATACACGGTTTCAAAGTGCTGAAGCATAAGAAACGGAACAGAGTCTGGACTACGGAAGAACGGTTCGAATTGGTTAACCGCGTTTTATCCGGGGAATCCTTTACCTCCGTTGCTATTTCCGCAGGAATATGCCCTGGTGGATTAAATACCTGGATTCACAAATACAAGAAAATGGGATATATTGGCCTTATAGATCGCAGGAAAAATCGAAAGCCAAAGGAGTCCCATATGAAGAAACACAAGCATATCCAACCAGGAAGACACAAGGAATCAGAGCATGAGGAACTTATCCGCCTGAGATCAGAAATTGAATTCTTCAAGGCACAGAATGAATTCTTTAAGACGGAGAATGCGGTAATAAAAAAAGAAATAGCCTTGAGAGAGCAAAAGGCGACAGCGCGTCTCAAGGCGAAAAAGCAGCCATCGTCCAGGAACTCAGAGCCGAAGGATATCGATTGACCTACCTTCTCAAAGCCATGGAACTGTCCCGTTCTACGTATTATTTTGAAATAGGGAAAAAAGATCTTGTTACCCTCCGAAATGAAGGTCTGGTAAAGACAATAGTAGCCATCTTTAATAAGAATAAGGGACGATACGGGGTACGGAGAGTGCATCATGAACTCATTCATCTGGGATATAAGGTGAATCATAAACGGGTATATCGTCTGATGCGTATGGCAGGCCTTATGGGCAAGCGTCCGAGGGAAAAGGGAAAGTACAAATCCTATAAAGGATGTGTGGGGAAAGTGGCTAAAAATATCATAAACAGGGATTTTGCGGCAGAAAAGCCTTTGCAGAAGTGGACAACCGACATAACCCAGTTCAATTTCTCCTGGGGTAAGTGCTATCTCTCCCCAATTCTTGATATGGCTACCAATGAAGTCATAGCCTATGACCTCTCATTAAGCCCGAATCTGGAACAGATCAAGCGTATGCTTAATAAGGCGTTCGAACGATACCCGCACCTGGAAGGTCTGATTTTCCATTCTGATCAAGGGTGGCAATACCAGCATGATTACTACCAGAACGCGCTGAAAGAACACGGAATCACTCAATCTATGTCACGTAAAGGAAATTGCTATGACAATAGCATTATGGAAAGCTTTTTTGGAAGGATGAAGAATGAGATGTATTATGACTGCGAAGATGACTTTGCTTCCTTTGATGAATTTTCACAGGCCGTAAAGAAATATATTGACTATTATAATAACGAACGGATTCAGGCAAAAACGAAATGGATGTCTCCCGTAGAATATAGGAAAGCATCCCTGCGTTCAGCTTAATATTTAGATTTATGTGTCCAGGATAATGGGTACATATCATTCGAGACAATCCGTTGTCTCGAATCCACATCCTTCCTCAAACTTCATATCTCATACCTGCTTTTTAGCGGGTCTTGACGCCTTGACGGTGTACTGTATAATAGGTATATAGATAATTATAGATATGGTTGATGTATAGATATATAACAGGAGGAATCATTATGGAAGTTGTTATTACCAAAGATAATTTTGAAGCAGAAGTTCTTAAATCGGATAAGCCGGTACTGGTAGATTTCTGGGCTACCTGGTGCCCGCCCTGCCGTCGTCTGGCACCGGTAGTGGCCAAGCTGGCTGAAGAAAGGGTCGATACCCTGAAAGTGGGCAAAGTGGATGTGGATGATCAGCAGGAATTGGCAGCAGAATTCCAGATAATGAGCATTCCAACCCTTATCCTGTTCAAGGATGGCAAGGCGGTAAAGCAGACTATGGGATTCCAGCCGGAGGAAGCATTGGTTCAGTTTGTAACCGAATAATTTCCTCCTTCAGGAAACTCCCTGACAGACTAAACCGGAAGGCCGGATTTTCTTTTTAGATGATACGAGACGGGGCTGTGCAAAACATATTTTTGCATAGCCTCGTTTTTGCCTGTATAATATCTATCATGATTTAATGTTTACTCCCTCAGACGGAGGGGAAAGAAGGGTAAGAAATGTATTTGATTGATTCCTATGACGTTATTGTCGTTGGCGCCGGTCATGCGGGATGCGAAGCAGCACTGGCTGCTGCCCGTATGGGATGCAAAACGCTGCTTACGACAATTTCTCTGGATAATGTAGCGATGATGCCGTGCAATCCGGCAGTAGGCGGACCGGGAAAGAGCCATCTGGTCAAGGAACTGGATGCGCTGGGCGGCGAAATGGGCATTGCAGCAGATGCCACCGCCATTCAGATGCGCATGCTCAACAGCAGTAAGGGACCGGCTGTGTACGCTCTGCGTGCCCAGTCGGACAAAGGCGCGTACCACCGCTATATGAAAAAGGTAATTGAAAATACCGACAATCTGGATCTGAAACAGATGATGGTGGTGGATATTCTGGAAGAAGACGGCCATGTCAACGGAATTATTTCTGAACTGGGTGAAGCCTATACAGCCAAGGCAGTCATTCTCTGCACAGGCACCTATCTGGAAAGTGATATCATCATCGGGGATAACAAGTACAAAGGTGGACCGAACGGCATGCGCCCAAGTACAGGACTTTCTGAAAATCTGAGAAAGCATGGTATCGAACTGCTCCGTTTCAAGACCGGGACACCGAGCCGTGTCGACCTGCGTACTCTGCACCTGGACCACATGGCACTGGAAGAAGGCGATCCGAAGCATCATTCCTTCTCCTTCATGGATGAAGATGTGGACAGAAACCAGGCGGTCTGCTGGCTCACCTATACCAACGAAACCACCCATAAGATTATCCGGGACAATATTAAGAGAGCACCGAAGTATTCCGGTCTTATCACCGGGGTCGGAGCCAGATACTGCCCGTCCATTGAAGATAAGGTAGTCCGTTTCGCGGATAAGAAGAGACATCAGCTCTTCATCGAACCGGAAGGACTGGATACCAATGAAATGTATGTACAGGGCATGTCCACATCCCTGCCGATGGATGTACAGTATGCGTTCCTGCGTACCATTCCGGGGCTGGAAGATGTAAAGATTATGCGTCCAGCTTACGCGATTGAATACGATCTGCTGGATCCTCTCCAGCTGTATCCGACTCTGGAAGTAAAGAAGCTTCCGGGACTTTATTCCGCAGGTCAGTCCAACGGAACCTCCGGCTATGAAGAAGCGGCCGCTCAGGGTCTTATGGCCGGCATCAACGCGGCACTGAAGATAAAAGGAAAGGAACCGTTCGTACTGGCACGTCATGAAGCCTACATCGGTGCCCTTATCGATGATCTGGTAACCAAGGGAACCAATGAACCGTACCGTATGATGACCAGCCGCAGCGAATACCGTCTCATCCTCCGTCAGGATAATGCGGATCTGCGTCTTACAGAAAAGGGATATGCTATCGGTCTGGTATCGGAAGAACGATATGCCCGTTTCCAGGCCAGAAAGCAGAGACTGGAAGAAGCCCTGCATTTCATTCATACAAAGAGATTCACTCCATCGAAGGCAACTAATGAAGCCATGGTGGCAGCCGGTTCTGCACCGCTTACCACAGGCACCGGGGCTGATCAGATTCTGAGACGTCCGGAAATTACCTATGAAAAGATGGAAAAATATCTGGGATGCCCGCATTTTGCTCAGGACGCAGCAGAAGAAATGGAAATCATGATTAAATATGAAGGCTATATTGCCAGACAGGAAAAGGCCATCGAAAAGGCAGCCCGCATGGAAAATGAAAAGATTCCTGCCGGTATTGATTTCCTTCATATGGAAGGGATTACCATGGAAGCCCGTCAGAAGCTGGACAAGATCTGTCCGCTGTCTCTGGGACAGGCAGCCAGAATTTCCGGCGTATCCCCGGCGGATATGACCGTACTGATGGTATTTCTTAAGCAGCATAAGGGAGAATACAGATGACAGGCATGGACATGCTTAACGCACTGCATATCCAGGGCGATGAAACCATAGCGGCACGCCTTGAAAAGTACAATGAACTGGTAATGGAAAAGAACCGGGTGATGAACCTCACAGGTATTAAGGACAGCGGGGAAAGTTTCATTAAGAATGTGTATGATTCTTTGACTGTATACGATGCCCGGTATTTCCCACAGGGAGGCAGCCTTCTGGATCTGGGGACCGGCGCCGGTTTCCCGGGGATGATTCTGGCCATTCTCCGGCCGGATATGCAGGTCGTACTCATGGATGCCATCCGTAAAAAACTCCGCTTCATTGAAGAGGCGGCAGAAATCCTGGGGGTATCCAACGTGACGGTGGTACACAGCCGTGCGGAAGATGCGGCCCGGGACGGCGCTTTCCGCGACCATTTCGACGTAGTGACCGCCAGAGCGGTGAAATCCATGCCCGTCATTTCCGAATGGGCTCTGCCCTTCGTAAAAAAAGGCGGAATCTTTGCCGCTATGAAAGGACCGGGAGCCCAGGATGAACTCAGGGACGCATCCGGCATTCTTTCTCTCATGGGAACCAGACTCGAAAGCGAAAAAGAATGCATCCTTCCCTCCGGAGAAAAGAGGGTCATCCTCTATCTCAGAAAAAACAGCCTGACACCTAAACGTTTCCCAAGAAAAGCAGGAGAAGCGGAAAGAAAGCCAATAAAAGTGGTAAGGGATAAGAGATAAGAGACTTAAGGGAGCAGATTGGCTCCGCTTATCTGCAAGTGGATGCTTCGTATAGAATCTTTATAAAAGCAGAAAGGATCAAAGGTAAAAGATTCTTTCTGCTTTTAGTTTATATACCAGGAGGCTATTCGCAGAATCCACACTCTGCACTTTTGATGCAAAGGCAACGTCTCAAAACATTCGAAGAAATTTTTGCGGATATTGCAAATCAGGCTGGGTTCGCACGGACCTTGAGTGCCAGCCCGTCCTTATGTATAATGAGGGATAAACACATCTTTCAAAGAGGAATTACAGAGAAACTGAGGAAAGAAGAATGAACGTAAGACAGACTCCGGAAGTGGAAAAACGTATTTGCCAGCTTTGGGAACGCTTTTTGCTTGCCGGAATATGCAATGATCTGATGCTGGGAGAGGTAGAGGATCATTTATTTCTTGAACACATTGAAACACCGGTGGACCGGACCGTGGTGCCGGGACAGCCGGATCCGCTGATTGATGAAGTGACCGGGTGCGGTTTTGCCGATGACATCCGTGACGCGGTGTGCGACCTTTACTATGGGGAAGAGGAAATCCTTCCTTATAGCGAACTGGCCACCAGATGGGATGGGGAAGCGCTGATGGAAACGCTGTTTGATGAAATGACCCATCATATCCATGCTTATGATACCCGGATTATTACGGACAATCCTTATTATCAGAAGGTGAAGCCCCAGGCGGGGCAGGCGGGAGCCATTACTCTGGCGCCAAGGGACACGATTCCCTATGAATTTTTCCAGTCCTATCACCAGACGTATGATCGGGATGATCCGTTTTTCTATGCGGAACTGGGATTTTTCACAGACCGGGTAGAATTTCCGGTCCTTCTGGAAAACGGCAATGTGTGGATGAGCGTGGTGGTCAGTGAGATTGAGTCCATGGCTGATGCGATTGCGGAAGCTCACGGAAAGGTCATCACCTATGGCCTGGGCCTTGGATACTATGCCTTTATGGCGGCGGAAAAGGATAATGTGGAAAGCGTAACGGTGATTGAAAAGAACCCGGATGTCATCCGTCTGTTTACCGAGTCCATCCTTCCGTTCTTCCCGCATAAGGAAAAGATTCAGATTATCGAAGCGGACGCGCTGGAATTTGTGAAGGCTCAGGAAGATGGATGCTATGATTATGCATTCAGTGATTTCTGGGGCGGGTATTATGACGGAGTGGACCTGTACATGCAGTTCATGCCGCTTACGGCGCGGTTTAGCCGGACAAAGCATAGTTACTGGATTGAAAGCTGCTTTATGGAATATTTCTTCCGCCCTGTATTTATGAGGCTTCTCATGGAAAAGGGATTGGGGCAGCGGGTAAAGCTTCCGGAACGTTCTCGTGAGGTTCGGGCACTGCAGGATGAATTTTTCCGCTACATGGAAGACCAGCCGCTGTCCATCGCATCGGCGGACGATATAGACCGCCTGCTCACGCCGGAAGAAGTGACCCGGTGGATGAGGCAGTTTGCTGTGGCACGAAGCCGGAAATAAAGCGGAAAGAGATGGAATTAAGACCGCTTTTATGTGCTATAATTAATTGGTTAACCAGAATTCATTCCGGTTGATTGTACAGGATTCCGAAAGGAATGCCTGCGAGTTATGTTTCCATGAGAATGCATTGGTTCATTCTCTGTATGATAGTTATATTCTGCATAAGGCACAGTATAGGAGTTATCTATGAAAAATTCAGAGATTCATGCAGTGCACAGTCACTATCGCAGGCCGCAGAGGAAAAAAACGCCTTTGTGGAAAAAACTGTTTATGGCACTGGTTGTGATCATGGTAATCTGCGTCGCTGGAGCCGGGGCTGGTTTCCTGCTGTCTATCACCGGGACGCTGCCTGACGTAAGTCAGACTCTGTCACCGGCAGCCTCTTCTCAGATTTATGACTGCAAGGGGCGGTTGATTACCACGGTTCATGCGGAGCAGAACCGCTTGCCTGTTAAGCTGGCAGACACACCGAAAGATCTGCAGAATGCATTCATTGCTGCAGAGGATATCCGTTTTTATAAGCATCACGGGATTGACCCTATCGGTATTGCCCGTGCGGTAGTAAGCAATATCCGTCATAGAGACGCGACCGGACAGGGTGGTTCCACCATTACCCAGCAGCTGGCAAGAAATGCGTTCCTCACACAGGAACAGACGCTGAAGAGAAAGCTGCTGGAAGCCGTACTGGCTGTGGAAATCGAAAACAAGTACACCAAGGCGGAAATCCTGGAAATGTACATGAATCAGATTTATTTCGGCCAGGGGGCGTATGGCGTACAGACCGCTTCCCATGTATATTTTGGCAAGGATGTTAAGGACCTGAACCTGGCGCAGTGTGCTATGCTGGCAGGTCTTCCGAACAGCCCGAATTATTATTCCCCGTTCCACAACCTGCAGGCGGCTAAGTACCGTCAGGGCGTAGTACTGGATCAGATGGCCAAGTATGGCTACATTTCCCAGGAACAGGCGGATGAAGCCAAGGCGCAGGATCTGGGCCTGGTTAAGCCGGGGTCCAATCAGGACAACAATAAGGTAGCTTCCTATTTCGTTAACTACGTAGTACAGCAGGTAAGCGACAAGTATGACTCTTCCGCTATTTACAAGGAAGGTCTGAAGATTTACACCACACTGGATCTGGATATGCAGAAGGATGCAGAAAATGCGGTGAACAAGGACCTGCCGAAGGGCACAAAGAATGCCAAGGGCATTACTCAGCCGCAGGGCGCTTTGCTGGCTATTGAAACCAAGACCGGCGATGTAAAGGCCATGGTGGGCGGACGCGGAGAGGACCAGTTTAACCGGGCTACGCAGATGTACCGTCAGCCAGGTTCTGCCTTCAAGCCGTTTACCTATGTAACCGCTCTGGAAAAGGGTATGAGCCCGAACATGATGCTGGATAACAGTGCGGTAAGCTTTGCCGGCGGATGGTCTCCGAAGAACTACGGACATACTACCGGCGGCCCGGTCACCATGACCGAAGCGTTGGTTAAGTCCATGAACATTCCGACCATTAACCTGGCCAACAAGGTAGGCATGTCCAATGTCATCAAGACAGCCGAAAAGTGCGGAATTACCAGTCTGGTGGATTCCGGTAAGTACAGCGATAACAACCTGTCAGCTTCCATCGGCGGGCTGTCCAAGGGGGTATCCCTGTGGGATATGGCACAGGCATACAGCGTATTCGCCAATAATGGTCAGCTGATTAAGTCGAGAGTTATCCTCAAGATTGAAGACCGCAACGGCAATATACTGGAAGATCATACCGGAGAATCGGATGCAGAACAGGTACTGGATGCCAACGCGGTAGCACGTCTTAATGTGATGCTCCAGCAGGCAGTTATGAGAGGTACTGGACGCAATGCTTACTTCGGACGTCCGTTAGCCGGTAAGACCGGTACCACAAACGGTGCACACGATGCATGGTTTGTCGGGTATACACCGAACATGGTCACTGCGGTATGGATTGGTGATGATACATCTACCAACGCGGGCTATACCGGCGGTACCATTCCGGCTGCTATTTTCAGAGACTTTATGAGTCAGGCTACAGCCAACCAGTCTGCATCTTCGTTTAATATCCCGGCTTCTATTCAGGGAGAACTGGCTAAGGCGCAGAATGAGGCTAAGGCCGCAGATCAGCAGGCTCAGGGAGATGAAGCCGTTCCGGATCAGGATACTTCCACTATGGAAACCAACACTCAGGATTCCGGAAAGAATTCTCAGAGCCGGTCCTCCCAGGATAAGAGTGACTCCGGAAAGAAGCACAACTCATCCCAGGATCAGGCCAGAAAGTCAGCGGCAAAGGCAGGCAAGAACATTCTTGACCAGGTAGCCGGACAGTAAGCCAAACCATTATAAAACTGAAAAAGGACTTCAGGAACAAAATGTTTCGAAGTCCTTTTTTGATGCAGCATAAAAAGGAGAACTGCAGATTAAAGACAGATTCGAGGTTTGAGGAGGCTGTATGAACGCAGAGCGTTCATAGGTCGGCAAGCCTAAGGCTCGAGGCCGTGCACAAAAGAAAAGTTAGAGGAGCAGATTTGCAAAGCCAATCTGCCTGCCCCCTACCTCGTACCTCCAACTTGTTTTTGATGTATAGGAAAGTATGTTGATGTTATTCTGAAGTCTGATTATCAGATAGTCGTTTGGCTATCTGCTGGCAGACTAAAGGCAACCTTAACGGTATGATAAAATACTTCTATAATATAGTATCCTTTAATGTGATGAAATGTAGAAGAAAAAGCAATAAATGTAGGCACCATTTGATTAAACGTGCATTTAAAAAGAGGCATTTCTCTGTTTTTTTACTATAAATAAATATCAAGCTAAAAAATGTATCCAATAATGATAAAAAAGGATTTGACATCACGTTTCTTATAGTATACTATAATGCATGTAAGCACTAATGACGTATACACTTTTATAAAACTTATGAACAGTATTTATGGTCATGTGTTCTAGGAGGATTATGATGGACAAAAGAGAAAACGAATATGTATTGTGGTTCGATGAACTGCGCAGAGCCGATGTAGGTCTGGTAGGGGGCAAGTCTTCTTCCCTTGGGGAACTGACCAGTGCAACCAAGGTGCCGGTACCATATGGATATGCTACAACCGCTAACGCATATCGTTATTTCATGGATGTTACCGGACAGAACCAAAAGATTCATGAACTTCTCGAAGGACTGGACGATGTAGAAGACAGCGTAGAACTTCACGAAGTCTGCACACGCATCCGTCAGAGCATCATGGACGCTGAAATGCCAGCTGACCTGGCACAGGCCATTGCTGATTCTTATGATGAACTGGCTGAAAAGGTTGGCGAAAAGGATCCATTCGTTGCTGTACGTTCCAGCGCTACCGCAGAAGATCTTCCGGACGCTTCCTTTGCAGGCCAGCAGGATACCTACCTGAACGTACATGGCAAGGAAGAAGTCATTCGCAAGGTTAAGGAATGCTACGCATCCACCTTTACTGACCGTGCGGTATATTACCGTGCAAAGCAGGGTTATGATCATGAAAACGTAGCACTGTCCGCTGCTATTCAGATGATGGCTGACTCCAAGGCTGCCGGTGTAATGTTCACCGTTAACCTGGCAACCGGCGAAGATGACTGTATCATGATTGAAGGCTCCTGGGGCCTCGGTGAATACGTAGTACAGGGAACTGTTACTCCGGATAACTTCGTCATCAACAAGAGCGACCTTTCCATCCGTTCCCGCCGTATCAACGAAAAGGCTATTGAACTGGTTCGTCTCCCAGGCGGCGGCGTAGAAGAACGCAAGGTTCCGGAAGAAAGAGCTAAGGCTCAGGTTATGACCGATGAACAGCTGAAGGAACTGGCTGGCTACGCAAAGGCTATTGAAAAGCACTATGGCTGCTACATGGATATGGAATGGGCTATCGACCACAAGGACCGCATCTGGATTCTCCAGGCTCGTCCGGAAACCGTATGGTCCAGAAAGAATAAGGAAAAGAAAGAAGCTAAGAAAGTGAACATCACTACCGATCATAAGGTTCTCGTTAAGGGTCTCCCGGCATCCCCGGGCCTGGTAGCTGGCAAGGTACACGTCATTACCAACCCGAAGGACATTGAAGAATTCAAGAAGGGTGAAATCCTGGTTACCCAGATGACTTCCCCGGACTGGGTTCCGGCTATGAAGAAGGCTGTAGCCATCGTTACTGATGCTGGCGGTATGACCTGCCACGCATCCATCGTTTCCCGTGAACTGGGAATCCCATGCGTAGTAGGTACCAAGAGCCGTAGCGTAGAAGCAACCCTTACCCTGAAGAATGGTCAGGATGTAACTGTTGACGCACAGAACGGTATCGTTTACGAAGGCGTTGTAAAAGATTTGGTTAAGAAGGATGAACCGAAGGCTGCAGGCCAGACGGTAGTGGCAGCAGAATACTTCCCGCCAACCGGCACCGGCATCATGATGAACCTCGGTGATCCGGATCTGGCTGAAAAGTATGCATCCCTCCCATGTGACGGCATTGGCCTCATGCGCGAAGAATTCATCTGGACCACATTCATCCATGAACATCCGCTGTATCTCATCGAAACCGGCCGTGCAGACAAGGTTATTGACATGCTCGCTGAAGGGGTGGCTAAGGTTTGCCGTGCTATGAGCCCAAGACCGGTTGTACTCCGTTTCTCTGACTTCAAGTCCGGTGAATACAGAAACCTTAAGGGCGGCGACAAGTATGAACCAGTAGAACCGGCTGACCTGCTCGGCTGGAGAGGCGCTTCCCGTTACTATGATCCGAAGTACACCGAAGCATTCCGTCTGGAATTGAAGGCTGTACGCAAGGTTCGCGAAGAATTCGGCCTGAAGAACCTGAACTGCATGATTCCATTCTGCCGTACGGTAAAGGAAGCTGAACTGGTAACCGGCATTATGAGAGAAGAAGGCCTGGTTCGTGGTCCGGACTTCAAGCTGTTCCTCATGGCAGAAATTCCGGCCAACATCATTCTGGCTGATCAGTTCAATCAGTTCGTAGATGGTTATTCCATTGGCTCCAACGATTTGACCATGCTGCTTCTGGGATGCGACAGAAACAATGACACGGTATCTACCCTCTTTGATGAACGCAACCTGGCAGTGAAGAGAGCTATCCGTCACCTCATTGCTACTGCACACAAGGATGGAAAGACTGTTTCCATCTGCGGACAGGCTCCATCCGTATATCCGGAATTCACTGAATTCCTCATTAAGAGCGGTATCGACTATGTATCCGTAAATCCGGATATGGTTAAGGCGACCAAGAGAAACGCAGCCCGCATTGAACAGCGCCTCATGCTGGATGCAGCAACCGGCCGCGGAATCAAGGAAGTAGAAGACTACACCTGGTAAACAGGATAAGCGGGAAGGCACACTTCCTTATGACGAAGCGGAACTACACATGTAGTTCCGGCTTTGTCGTCATTTGAGTAAATTGATATGAGCTCCTGCCATGGGGCTTAAGAAAGTGAGATGAGACAATGCGACTTACAGAAAGACAGAAGGAAATTACGGATATTGTCCGCGAAAATGGCCCCATTACAGGAGAACAGATCGCAGAACGTCTCCATGTAACCAGAAGCGCACTGCGTGGAGATTTGGCGGTTTTACTGTCAGGAGAAATCATTGCCGCACGTCGTCGTCTGGGGTATTATTACCTTGGCGGCGGAGAGGATCCGGCAGCTATGGAAATACGGAAATGTACTGCAGCAGAGTGCATGTCCAAACCGGCTCTTGTACCGGTAACCGCCAGTGCATATGACGCAGCCGTACTCCTGTTCACAAGGGACATCGGTACCGTCTTCATTGGTACACAGGATGATGTACAGGGCGTTGTGTCCCGTAAGGATCTGCTGAAGGCGGCAATGGGCAGAGAAAACCTGCAGAGCATGCCGATTTCCATGGTTATGACATCCAAGTCCAAGATGATTTTTGCTACACCGGAGGAAAGTTTGGTGGATGTGGCTCAGAAGCTCATCGACTTTGAAATTGACTGTCTCCCGGTCATCACGATAGAAGAAGACAATGGGGTAAAGAAATATGCGCTCTGCGGACGTTTGTCCAAGACCAACATTACCCGTTTGTTCCTTAAGCTTGGGAAGGGCAAGGGCAAATAATTATGAGCGAGACCAAAACGCTGTATGTAGTTTCTGACTCTATCGGAGAAACTGCCGAAAAAGTGGCAAAGGCGACAATCAGCCAGTTTGATCAGGATGCCATGGATATTGTGCGTATTCCTTTTGTCAGACATACGGAACAGATTCGCAATATCATTGAAGAAGCAGCTTCCAATGGCGGTGTCATATGTCATACCCTGGTGTCCCAGGAACTTCGGGAGAGCTTTGAACAGATTGCCAGAGAAGAACATGTGCAGTATGTGGATATTCTGGGGCCTATGCTGAACATAGTGTCCAATGTGACTGACAGCCGTCCACGTATGAAACCTGGCATTATCCACCGTCTGGATCAGGAATATTTCAAGCGTGTGGCAGCCATTGAATTCGCTGTAAAATATGATGATGGAAAGAACCCATCCGGTTTCAAAAAGGCCGATGTGGTGCTGGTAGGGGTTTCCCGTACATCCAAGACCCCACTTTCCATGTATCTGGCTAATAAGTCCTATAAGGCAGCCAACCTTCCGCTGGTTCCGGAAGTACCGATTCCACCGGAAATATTTGAAGTACCGCCGTACAAGGTTATCGGGCTTATCATTGATCCGTTTAAGCTTAATACCATACGTACGGAACGCATCAAGGCACTGGGATTTTCCGGTTCGGCCAATTACACCGATCTGTCCCGGATTCAGGAAGAACTGATGTATGCCAAAGAGGTCATGCGGAGACTGCACTGCATGGTTATCGATGTATCCAACAAAGCGATTGAAGAAACCGCATCTCGGATTATCGAAATCATAGAAAAGAACAAACAGCTGTATGGCAATAAATACTGAGAAGAAGGAGGCATATGCCTCCTTTTTCTGATGGGGCTGAAATTGACAAAGGTCCAGATTTTCGATATGCTATATTGATAGATATCAATGTTGTAGAACTAAAGCAAAGAGGTTAGCAGAATGGCTCAGGAATTATATTACAAAGATTATGCCGTGTTTTTTAAAGCGCTGTCTGATGAAACCAGGCTCTGCATCGTGGATATGCTTTCATGCAGGGAGATGTCCGCCGGGGATATTCTGAGTAACTTTACCCTGTCTCAGTCCACGTTGAGCTATCATATGAAGATTCTGATTGAGGCAAAGGTTGTCAATGCACGCCGTGACGGACTCTGGACCAAATATTCCATAAATGAATCCACATTCGAAAATCTTCTTGCCTTTATCCCGAAACTGTACAGACTGAAGGATAAATGCATATGTCGTTATGTGAAATACAGTAAGGATAAAACGGCTAACGGCAAAGATGGGAAGGATATTTTTGGAAACTGAGACAACCGCGCCTTTATGGCGCGGTTATTTCTTTTATAATCAAAAACGGCTTTTCCCGGAAAAGAGCCGTTTATAGTCTGAATAAGGGAGGTACTTCATGTCTATTCGTGAACGATGGGAAAACCTGGAAAAGCAGATTCTCCGTCCGGAAGCAGCCTTGGCTGTGAATGCAGTCCGTGACAGGGAAGAAGAACCATGTCCGGTGCGCACAGCGTTTCAGCGGGACCGGGACAGGATTCTGCACAGTAATTCTTTCCGGCGCATGAAGCATAAGACACAGGTCTATATTGCACCGGAAGGAGATCATTACCGAACCCGCATGACTCATACTCTGGAAGTGGCGCAAATTGGCAGAACTGTGGCCAGAGGCATTCAGATTAATGAAGATCTCACAGAGGCTATCGCCCTGGGCCATGATCTGGGACATACGCCGTTTGGTCATGTAGGGGAATCTGCATTAAATGATGCATGCGGTCATTTCCGGCATAATGAACAGGGCGTGAGGATTGTGGAACATCTGGAAAAGAATGGGAAAGGACTGAACCTGACCCGGGAGGTAAGAGATGGTATTCTGCACCATACCGGCACAGAACCGGCCCGAACTATGGAAGGCCGGCTGGTAAAATATGCAGACCGCATAGCTTACCTGTGCCACGATTTTGATGATGCGGAAAGCTGTGGACTCCTCACTGCTGATGATCTGCCGAAAGAGGTGCAGGAGAGATTCGGGCGTACCCATTCGGAAATGATTACGTCCATGGTTATGGATCTTATTGCCCATTCCCGGACGGGAACTACGTTGTGCATGTCTGAAGAAGGGGACAGGACGCTTCTGCTTCTCCGGCAGTTTATGTTTGACAATGTATATATTGCTCCGGTAATGATTCCTGACAGGGAAAGGGGATATCATGTAGTGACCTGTCTGTACCATTATTTCATGAAACATGAGGAGAAACTGCCGGAAAAGTTTATCCGCTGTGCGGACTGTCTCAGCCAGGCGGTGGCTGATTATATTTCCGGGCTGACTGACAATCGGGCCATTTCCCTGTATAAGGACATTTATGTACCGAGAAACTGGAACTACTGAATGAGGTGATGAAGGATGGCAGGACACAGGCGGTGGATTATGCACGTGGATATGGATGCATTCTATGCGTCGGTGGAACAGAGGGATCATCCGGAATGGAGAGGTAAGCCTGTCATTGTGGGAGGAAAGGGGAAACGGAGTGTGGCGGCTACGGCTTCCTATGAGGCACGGGCTTATGGTGTGCATTCCGCCATGTCCATCAGCGAGGCAAAGCGTCGGTGTCCTGATGGGATTTTTGTGGAACCCCGTTTTGAGGTATATCATGCCATATCGGATGAGATTCATGCCATTATGCTTCATTATGCAGAGGCCATTGAGCCAATAGCCCTGGATGAGGCATTTATGGACATTTCAGGTATGGGAAGTCAATACAGAACACTGGGAGCCATTGGAAGGGCGATTAAGGCGGAAATCAGGGAGAAAACCGGTTTGGTAGCATCGGTAGGCATTGCGCCAAACAAATTTCTGGCTAAGATGGCCAGCGATATGGGAAAGCCTGACGGGCTGTTCATCATTCCCTATGGCAGGGAGCGGGCGGTTCTGGCTCCGCTTCCGGTGCGGAAACTATGGGGTGTAGGGCCGGTAACTGCCCGTCGGCTGCAGCAGATGGGGGTTGAGACCATAGGGGATATGCAGAATGCGCCGGTATCTCAGCTGCGGAAAGTGCTGGGGAATCAGGCGGTACTGTTTCATCAGCTGGCGCTGGGAATAGATTCCCGTCCTGTGGAAGCGGAGCGGGAGGTCAAGTCCATTGGTGATGAATCGACAATGGAGGAAGATATCTTTGACAGGGAGGACATAGAATGCCAGATTGCGCTGCACAGTGATGTGGTGGCCAGAAGGCTCCGGAAAAAGGGATTGTCCGGGCAGGCGGTGACGCTTAAAATACGTTTTGCTTCCTTCCGCACGCTTACCCGGTCTATGACACTGAGTGAACCCACCCGGCTGGCAGAGGATATTGAAAAGGCGGCCAGGATTCTCCTTCAGCGGATTCCGCTCAGCGAAGGCGTCCGGCTTGTCGGGGTGACCGTATCCCGTCTTGTGGAAGGGGAAGGAATGATGAATCTTTTCAGTGAAAGCTGTGATAGGAAGGGAAAGGCGGCGGCTGTGGTGGATGCGCTGCAGGAACAGTTTGGAGAAAGAGCAATCCGGCGGGGCCTGTGGGTGGAACAGGAACTGAAGGAAAAAGAAAAGAAATCAGAAAAAACAGTCAGCCCCCCTATTATGAAATAGCCCCGGTTGGTGTAAGATGATAAGTGAAACAATATACAGGCAGATTGGAAATGGCAGTCAGGGGGTCAGGCTTATGAAAAAATGGATAACCATTATATTAGCGGTATGTTTATCGGCAGTGCTTACGGCATGCAGTCTGGGAAATACGGAGACGCAGACGGCCAGTGAAGAAACAGCGAAAAATCCGAATGTGCTTATCGTGTATTATTCGGATTCCGATATTATGGGGCATGTGGCAGAAGCCATTGCCAGCAAGACCGGAGGCCGCATAGTGGAAATTCGCCGTCAGGTTCCGTTCCCGGCGGATCTTAAACAGGCCATGCAGGCTGCCAGGGAAGAAGCGGTTAACCACACTTTGCCGCCTATTGCCACAAAGATTCCCAATGCCAACAGCTATAAGACCGTATTCCTGTGCTATCCGCTCTGGTGGGGTACTATGCCGATGCCGGTATTTACCTTCTTGCAGGAAACCAATCTTACCGGTGTGAACCTGATTCCCGTGGCAGGATCCCCGAAGGGGGATATGGGACAAAGTCTGACCGATCTGGAAATACATGCTCCGGGGGCACAGATTAAGGATCATTATTTTATAAACACGCCCAAGAAGGCGGAAGACCTGAATCAGTGGCTGGAAAAGCTGGGATACTGAGTGAATACGCTGGCGCTTATGGGGACGAGTTCTGAAGAAATTCGCATGACTGTATGAGCCTTTGGCGCATAAGGTTGTGTCTTAACAAACTTCAGACAGGGTTGTGCGATTCTCCGGGAATTGCGAGGGGCAGATTCTGCGAATATTTAAAAAGAAAAAACGACTTCCGATTCTAAATGGAAGTCGTTTTTTGCCCCATCGGATTTTCCGGCAAATCTTCAGAAATTGCACTGATTTGAAAATGGCATAGCTGTTCTGGTGGAGAAAGGATAATGCTTCATCATTTCTGCTTTCAAATCCTTAATCTATTGCTGATGGAAGGCAGGCCTGCTATGAGGTTTATGGTCCCTGAGTATGAGCGTTGCACATCTTTTGATTTTCCCTCTTGACATCAAATTTAAAAGTGTCTATACTTACTTTAACTCTAACAGGAAAGGAGAGATTATGATGACACAGCCAATGAATACTATGGGACTTGCATACGTAAACTATGACTGGAGCTGTTTTTATGGCTTCGGATTTTTTGCATACCCGTTACGTGCTGAGTCACAGGGTCTTTTCAGATAGAACCGTATCGTTTTAAGAAAAGCAGGCTCAGGCGAGCCTGCTTTTTTTGTAGGGATGGGCTTGTAATAATGAGCGGTTAGAGTTTCATATCCGAAGTAAAGTGTAGTATTGAAGGTGCCTTAACTGGCAGAGGAGGATTTTATGATTATCGTTATGAAGCAGAATGCACCGCTCACAGCAGTGGAAAACCTGGAAACTGAGTTGAACAACAGAGGATTCAAAGTGTCTCGCAGCCAGGGGGAAAGTAAGGTGGTACTCGGGCTTATTGGAGATACATTCAAGCTGGATGAACGCGATTTCCTTGGTAATGAATGGGTAGAAAAAGTAATGAGAGTACAGGAACCATACAAGCGTGCCAGTCGTTCTTTCCATCCGCAGAATTCCATTATTGATGTAAGCGGGGTCAAAGTAGGTGGAAAGAAGCTGGTGGTTATGGCCGGACCATGTTCCATTGAAACTCCGGAACAGATTCATACCGTGGCACAGGCAGTTAAGAATTCCGGCGCATCTCTTCTGCGTGGTGGCGCATTCAAGCCCAGAACATCTCCATACTCTTTCCAGGGACTCCGGGAAAAGGGACTGGATATGCTCATTGAAGCGGCTAAGGATGTACAGCTGCCAGTAGTTACTGAGTTGATGAGTGCAGATAAGATTGGGACCTTCCTGGAAAAGAAGGTGGATCTGATTCAGATTGGGGCAAGAAATATGCAGAATTTCGATTTGCTTCGTGCTGTAGGTCGTCTCAATGTGCCGGTACTATTAAAGCGCGGCCTCTCCGCTACGATTGATGAATGGCTCATGAGTGCAGAATATATCATGTCAGAAGGCAACCAGAATGTCATTCTCTGCGAACGTGGTATCCGCACCTTTGAAAAGGCGACAAGAAATACTCTGGATTTGTCCGCCGTTACGGTAGTTAAGCGCAGAAGCCACCTGCCGGTCATTGTAGATCCAAGCCATGCTACCGGCCATCGCTGGATGGTAGAAGACATGGCCATGGCAGCCATTGCTGCTGGTGCAGATGGTATTATGTGTGAAGTTCATAATGATCCGGAACACGCATGGTGTGATGGGGCAGAATCCATTACTCCGGAAACCTTTGACCACCTTATGGGCCGGTTAAGACAGCTGGCTCCTATTGTGGGCAGAGAATTATAATCGGTTCGGAAAAAACAAGGCGTCTTAATCAGGCGCCCTGTTTTGTAAATGGAGAGATATACGGTGTCGTATGACCCGTGCTATCATTACAACAGGTGGATGATTATGAACAGTGACTTTAAAAACAGGCCGGTTGCCGTTATCGGGCTGGGGCTGATGGGAGGCTCTTTTGCAGAACGGCTCACTGAGCTGGGATGTTTTGTCATCGGATTTAACCGAACAGAGGAAACCGCAGAACAGGCGCTGAGAATGGGCTTGGTACAGTCTGTTAATCCACAGGATCTGAAGAAAGCGGATATTGTGATTTTCTGTACACCAGTGAAGGGAACACTGGCCTTCCTTAAAGAACATGGGGACTGGCTGAAAGAAGGAGCCGTACTCACGGATATTGCCGGAGTGAAAGATCACAACTGGCCCCGTATACGGGAGCTGCTCCCGCCAGGAATGGACTTTATATCCGCACATCCTATGTGTGGCCGGGAAGGAGCCGGACTGGCGCAGGTGGATGGGACGATTTTTAATAATTGCAATTATGTACTCATCCCAGAAAAGGAAAATAAGCCGGAAAACCTGGCACTCATTGCGGCGCTGGCCAGAGCCCTGGGGGCGTGGCATGTTCCGCAGGTAACCTCTGAAGCACATGACCGGTTTATCGCTTATACCAGCGGTCTCCCACATGCAGTGGCGGTTTCTCTGATGAACAGTGAATCTTATGAGAAGGATACCGGAATGTTTATCGGAGGTTCCTTTATGGATGCCACACGGGTGGCAGATATAAATGGCCGGCTCTGGACAAGCCTGTTCCTGTCAAACCGGGATAAAATTTTAGCAGAAATGGACTCTTTTCAGGAGTCTCTTTGCAAGCTCAGGAAAGCGCTGGAGACAGAGGATGCGGAAGCGCTTTGTGAGTTTTTCACAGAGGCCAAGAGAAGAAGAAGGGAAATGATACATCATGGCAGCCGTTGATATACATCTTGGGAAAGATTCATATACCGTGGAAATCCGGAGGGGACTTCTGGAAGATACGGGAAGAAAGATACGCCGTCTTACTGATGCGGAGAAAATCGCCGTGGTCACGGATGACCATATAGGACCTCTCTATGGGGACAGGTTCCGGAAAATTCTGGAAGACGCCGGATTTACCGTTCGGATTATCACCATACCGGCAGGAGAAACGAGCAAGAATCTTTCTGTATTTGGAGATGTGCTCAATGCTATGGCCGATTTTGAAATGACACGTAAAGATGCCCTGGTGACCTTGTCCGGCGGTGTGCCTGGTGATCTGGGCGGTTATGCAGCGGCATCCTATATGCGTGGCATTCCATTCTTTCAGGTGCCTACCACCATACTGGCGCAGATCGACAGTTCAGTAGGAGGAAAGGTGGCGGTAGATCTGCCGGCAGGAAAGAACCTGGCCGGGGCTTTCTATCAGCCCAGAGGAGTCTTCATTGATCCGGATTTACTCAGCACGCTGCCGGCCCGGTTTATTCATGATGGACTGGCCGAAGCGGTAAAGTATGGATGCATTGGGGACAGCCGTTTGTTTTCTCTGTTTGAGTCTATGGAAAACGAAGCGGACCTGGAAGCCCATATGGAAGACATTATCTGTGCCAGTGTGCAGCAGAAGGCCCGGGTAGTGGAAGCGGATGCAAAAGAGCAGAATATCCGCCAGATACTGAATTTCGGACATACCATAGGTCATGCGGTGGAGAGGTATTTCCACTATAAGACCTATACCCATGGAGAAGGCGTGGCTATCGGTATGGCCCTCCTCACTGCCAGGACAGAGCAGCTGGGACTTACAGAAGAGGGAACGACAGAGCGTATCTGCCGGGTACTGAAAAAACTGTCGTTACCGGTATCTGTGCCTGTAGAGGCAGAAAAGTTGATTCCGGAAATCATGCATGATAAGAAGCGGAGAGGAAACCGTATTACCCTGGTGACTGTTCCCCGTATTGGCGAAGCAGAACTTCTTCCAGTATCTACGGATGAACTTTCCCGCTATATTGTGACAGGAGAGCATGCCTTATGAAGGTGACCATTACGCCAACACGCCTGGAAGGGCAGATTCGGATTCCTTCCTCTAAAAGTATGACCCATCGGGAAATTATCGCATCGGCACTGGCTCATGGGGAGAGCCGGCTTACCGGAGTAAGCTGGTCTCAGGATATTGAGGCTACCGTGCGCATACTTTCCATCCTGGGAGCCAGTATCCAGAGGCAGGAAGGGACAGAAGGGACGACACTCCTGATAAAGGGAGGCTTGAAGGCGCAGGAGAAACCGGTGACGGCTCACGCGGGAGAATCCGGTTCTACGCTCCGTTTCCTTATCCCGCTGGGGCTCGTATCAGGCAATGAAGTGACATATACCGGCGAAGGGCGACTGGCTGAACGTCCTCTTTCGCCGTACTATCAGATATTTGATGAAAAAGGGATTACCTGGAAGGGGAAGAACGGACTGCCACTGTATGTAAAAGGGCGGCTGCTGCCGGGGATGTATGCCCTGTCAGGAAATGTAAGCTCCCAGTTTTTCACCGGGCTGTTGTTTGCCTTGCCGCTGCTTGAAGGGAATTCCCGCCTGGTCAGTACCACGCCGCTGGAGTCAGAAAGTTATGTAAAGATGACGCTGGATACTCTGGCCCGGCATGGCATTACGGTGAATGAGACCGGAAGGGGACAGTACGAGATTCCGGGTAATCAGACTTATAAGGCCGGAAACTTTGCTGTGGAAGGGGATTTTTCGCAGGCAGCCTTCTGGCTGGTATCCGGGCTTCTGGGCGGGCCAATCACACTTAAAGGCCTGTCCATGGATTCCCTCCAGGGGGATAAGGCCATCGTTTCCCTGCTTCGCCGTATGGGCGGATGCATTGAGGAAACCGGAGAAGGTCTGTGCGCCGGAAAGAGCCGGCTTCACGGCATTGTCATGGATGCGGAAAATGTACCGGATCTGGTGCCGGTTATGGCGGCGCTGGCAGCGGTCAGTGAAGGAACCACGGAAATCGTTCATGCAGAAAGGGTACGTCTCAAGGAATGCGACCGGCTGCATGCTATGGCGGTGGAACTTTCCCGCCTGGGAGCCAGAGTGGAAGAAAAGGAAGACGGACTGATAATTCATGGAGGGGTGCCGCTTCATGGCGGTGCTGTTTCTTCTTGGAACGATCACCGGATAGCCATGGCACTGGCTTCCATATCTCCCGCTATTCAGGGGCGGCTTACTATCGACGGAGCTGACAGTGTGAGAAAATCCTATCCACGTTTCTGGGATGATTTTGTAAAGACAGGAGGACAATGCAATTATGAGTAATACCTGGGGAGAAACCATACGGGTGACTCTGTTTGGGGAGTCTCATGGCACGGGCATCGGTGCGGTTATCGATGGACTGCCTCCTGGAATCGCGATTGACTGGGAGCGGGTAAAGAAGGAAATGGCACGCCGCGCCCCGGGGAGTTCCCCACTGGCGACACCGAGAAAGGAAAAGGACAGTTTTACTGTACTGTCCGGATACTTTAATGGGTATACCACAGGTACACCGCTGGCCATGGAAATTCGGAATGAAAACCAGCATTCCAGGGATTATGGAGAACTGAAGAGCAAGATGCGCCCGGGATATGCGGATTATACCGGATATGTAAAATATCATGGATATAATGATTATCGAGGCGGCGGTCATTTCTCTGGCCGTATCACGGCGCCTCTTACCTTCGCTGGAGCCATTGCCCGGCAGGTTCTTGAGAAGGAAGGCGTGTATGTGGGAGCTCATGCATTGGAAGTTCATGGGATTCCTGACCGGCCGTTTAATCCCATGGGGGAAGACCGACAGGTACTGGAATCTCTGGATTCCATGAGACTTCCTGTGTTGGACAGAGAAGTCGGACAGGCGATGGAAGCACAGATACTGACGGCGCAGAAAGCAGGAGATTCTACCGGTGGCATTGTGGAATGCATCCTCTGCGGACTTCCTGCAGGACTTGGAGACCCGTTCTTTGATTCCCTGGAAAGCTGCATGGCCCATATGATGTTCTCTATCCCTGCGGTAAAGGGGCTGGAGTTCGGTGATGGATTCAGGTTCAGCCGTTTATATGGCTCACAGGCTAACGACGCCATGCATTATCATGACGGCCGGGTGGAAAGTTTGTCTAACCACAATGGTGGGATCCTGGGGGGAATCACCAGCGGAGCCCCGGTATTGTTCCGGACCGTAGTGAAGCCTACTGCCTCTATCGGTAAAAGGCAGCATACGGTGGACATTGAGAAAAAGGAAGATACCCTGCTTTCTGTGGGCGGGCGCCATGACCCGTGTATTGTGCCACGGGCCATCCCGGTGATTGAAAATGCAGCCGCTCTGGTGGTACTGGACCGTCTTCTTACCGACAGGAGGCTGTCCTATGGGAAATAAAAAACTGCGCGTAGCCTGCTATGGCGCCAGAGGTGCCTACACCTATGAAGCTATGGAAAAACAGTTTGGAAACAGGGAAAAGGAAGTCATTTTCTGTCCTCTGTTTGAAGATGTGGTGAAAGCGGTACGGGAAGGTCAGGCGGATTATGGGGTAGTGCCCATGGAAAATTCATCCACCGGCGGCATTACGGAAGTATATGATCTGATCCAGCATTACGACTGCGCCATTGTGGGAGAGCAGATGGTGAAGATTGAGCATGTGCTGCTCGGTGTCCCGGGGGCCACACTGGATGATATCGATATGGTGTATTCTCATCCGCAGGGGTTTGCCCAGTGCAGGGAATTCTTTATGGAGAAGAGAAATTGGAAGCAGCAGCCTTATTTTTCCACAGCGCAGAGCGCGGAAAAGGTGGCCAGAGAAGGAAAGCAGAACCAGGCCGCTGTGGCCAGCCGGACGGCAGGTCGTCTCTATGGGCTTCAGGTATTGAAGGAGACGATTGCGTTCAACAGCAGCAACTATACCCGGTTTTTTATCATTGGACCGGCCATGGAAATTGCTGATGATGCGGATAAGATTACTCTGGTATTGTCTGTACGCCACGAACCGGGGGCACTCTATCATGTGCTGGGATATTTTTTCTACGGCGGTATGAATATGACGCATCTGGAGTCACGTCCCATCAAGGGCAAGCCATTCGAATATTTTTTTCATATCGATGTTATGGGAAAACTCAGAAATCCGGCTAATGCGCAGACACTGCGGGGGATTGAATCTATGAGCACATATTTTAAAATTCTTGGTAATTATCCGTCATATACATATAAGGAGGAGTCATGAAACTGGGATTGCTTGGCAAAGTGCTGGGGCATAGTATGTCACCGGAAATACATGAGTCGCTGTTTCGGCAGGAAGGGTGCCAGTCCACGTATGAACTCCTGGAGGTGCCGGAGGCAGAGCTGGAAGAACGGCTTCCCCGTATGCTGGCCGACTATGATGGACTTAACGTAACCATCCCCTATAAGGTGGCGGTCATTCCCTTTCTGGATGAACTGTCCCCGGAAGCAAAGACTATCGGGGCAGTAAATACCATTGCCAGAAAAAATGGATGTCTCACCGGATATAATACGGATTACACTGGGTTTAAACGGACACTGGCACGCATTCACTGCGACATGAAAGGGCGTTCAGCCGTTGTGCTGGGGCATGGCGGAGCTTCCCGGGCCATTATTCAGTGTCTTGCCGATGAAGGGGCGCAGGATATCGCCGTTATCAGCCGGCATCCGGACCATATAGACAGCGAATTTGAGGCATTTGCCAGAGCGCGGCACGCGGTCATCCGCGGATACGATTGGGTTCCTTTTGCACCCAATCCGTGGCTTCTGGTGAACGCGACCCCGGTGGGCATGTATCCTCATATGGGTGTATCTCCGGTACCGGCAGAGATAACTGCCAGATTCCCCAAGGTGGTGGATATTATCTACAATCCGGCGGAAACACAGCTTCTGAAGGATGCCCGGGGCGACAGAATAAACGGTATGTATATGCTGGTCATGCAGGCGGTGGCAGCGGAGGAAATATGGATGGACAGAGATATTTCCGAGGACACCGTGCAGGCCATAGTAAAGGAAATGATGTCATGAAGAATATAGTACTTATCGGCATGCCGGGAAGTGGGAAAACCACGTTTGGCCGTGCGCTGTCCAGAGAACTGAACCGTCCCTTTGTGGATGCGGATGATTATCTGGAAGAGCGGGAAGGGCGGACAATTTCCAGCTTCTTCGCGGAAAGCGAGAAGGCATTCCGGGATGCGGAAGAACGGACTATCCGGGAACTGGCAGACAGACAGGGCATCGTAATTTCCACTGGAGGCGGCGTGGTGAAACGGACCGTGAACGTAGAGCATCTTCGTCGGAACGGGCTGATACTTCTTATTGACCGGCCGGTGGATGACATCGTTAACGATGTGGAAGTGGAGAACCGGCCGCTCCTTAAGGACGGGCCGCAGAAAGTGTTTGACCTGTACCGGGAACGCTGGAAGGCTTACCGGGATTCAGCGGATATTATCATTGATAACCGGGGAACGCCGGAAGAGGTCCTTGGACAGATGCTGGAAGCTATCCGTCAGGCCATTAAATATAAAATATAGTAAAAGAGGAGGAATATCCTGCGCAGCCGGGAGTCCGCCTTTTATACAGCATAGCCGGGCCTGCAGATTCCGTGGAGGCTGGCGGTTTAGTTTATTTTTTTCTTATGGTATAATTACTAATACTGATAAATTATAAGTTGTATACAGGAGGTTATTGCGTTTATGGAAAGTGGAGGCCCTTTATGGCCCGAGTTGCTGATATTAATTCTTCTTGTGATGGCTAACGCCTTCTGCTCACTTGCAGAAATTGCCATAGTGGGGGCACGAAAGACAAAACTGGCGGAACTGGCTAAAGATGGAAACAAGAACGCTAGGGCGGCACTGGAGGTATCCCATCATACGGAAGAACTGTTTTCCACTATTCAGGTGGGCATTACAACCATCAGTATCCTCACCGGTATGTTTTCCGGAGCTTCGCTGTCCGGACCGGTAGCGGATTTTCTGAAGCAGTTTCCTGCGGTACGACCTTATGCCAGTGGCCTGGCGCTGTTTATTGTCATGGCGCTGGTTACCTATTTCTCTCTGATTATCGGGGAACTGGTGCCGAAGTGGATTGCTATCGCCATTCCGGAAAAGGCGGCCTGCTTTGTGGCGCGTCCCATGATCTGGATTTCCACAGCCTTCAAACCTCTCGTTTCTTTCTGCTCCTGGTCTACTAAACTGGTGGTTTCTGCACTGGGAATTCATATGTCCGGGGAAAAAACGGTTTCTGAAGATGAAATTATGGTACTTCTCCACCAGGGGGCCCGCATGGGGACCTTTGATAAGGAAGAACCGGAAATTATCGACCGGGTATTCCAGATGAACGATCTTACCTCGGAAGATTGTATGACTCCGAGAAGCAAACTGAAATGGCTGGATCTGGAAGACAGTGATGAAAAGCTGTGGGCAGAACTGGAAGAAAATGAACATTACCGCCTGCTGGTGGGAGAGGGCTCTCTGGATAAGTTCAGCGGTCTGGTAACTACTACCGATATTCTGCTGGATCAGCATCAGAGCCAGGGGCGCTGGCCTCTTAAGGAATCCATAAGGAAATGTCTGTATGAACCGGTGCTGATTCCGGAAACTCTGACGCTGGATAAGATACTGGGAACCTTTAAGAAACAGGGAACCCATGAAGCCATGGTTATTGATGAATATGGCATTCTCACCGGTATGGTTACGCTTCACGACGTACTGGAACAGATACTGGGGGATGTTCCCGGAGACCAGGAAGACGTGGAAGAAGAAAAGAATAAAATTGTACAGAGAGATGACCATTCCTGGCTCGTGGAAGGGCTTTGTACAATTGATGATTTCAGAAACCATTTCCATATAGAAGAGGAGCTTCCCGGAGAAGCAGAAGATTATTATAAGACGCTGGGAGGGTTCCTGACCTATCGCTTTGGATACATTCCAAAAGAGGCGGAAAAGATTTCCTATGGGGCCTATACCTTTGAAATTGTTGACTGCGATAATCGCCGGATTGATAAGGTACTGGTCACTGTTCAGCCGGAGGCTGAGGAAAAGCTGGAACCGACAGAAACAAAGTAATACCCGGAAGGGAAAATCAAAAGAGAAGTGCGGACGCATAGACTGCACTTCTCTTTTTGTTGCGTATATTGAAGATTAGAAGGATTGGATACTCTTTGCTTTCTCCCGGAGAGATTCCAGGCGATTCAGCGCATCGTTCAATGTGGCATCCTGCTTGGCAAAGTGGAAGCGTACAAAGTTGTGTACATCTTCCTTAAAAAAACTGGAGCCTGGAACTGTGGCCACCCCGACTTCCCTGGTCATCCATTCGGCAAAGTGATAATCATCATGTACATTGAATTCCGATACATCCATGAGTACATAGTAGGCCCCCTGCGGTTCCGTGACGGTAAAGCCCAGATCCTTCAGGCCACCCACAAACAGATTCTTCATATGGGTGTAATGCGCCTGCAGCTGTCGATAATAATCATCATTGAAATTCAGACCGGTCACAGCAGCTTCCATAAGCGGTGCGGCGGCACCTACCGTAAGGAAATCATGTACTTTCTTTACCCGGTCAGTTATTTCCGGATTGGCCAGCACATATCCCAGGCGCCAACCGGTGATGGAATAGGTCTTTGACAGGGAATTGCATACAATGGTGCGATCTCTCATGCCTGGAAGAGAAGCCATATATACATGCTTGTGCGGAGCATAGAGAATGTGTTCATATACTTCATCGGTTACCACGTACGCATCGTATTTCTTTGCCAGGTCAGCAATGACCAGAAGTTCCTCTCTGGTAAATACCTTGCCGCATGGGTTGGATGGATTGCAGAGAATCAGTGCCTTTGCTCCCTGGCGGAAAGCGTCTTCCAGCTGGTTGGCGTCGAAGTGGAAATCCGGCGGCACAAGAGGAATGTATACCGGCTGGGCGCCAGTGAGGATGGTGTCGGCTCCATAGTTTTCATAGAACGGGGAGAAAATGGCCACCTTATCACCCGGGTTGATGATGGCCATCATAACCGCCATCATAGCTTCTGTGCTTCCGCAGGTGACTGTGATTTCGCTGTTCGGGTCATAGGAAATGCCGGAAAAATGCTTCTGCTTTCTGGCCAGAGCTTCGCGGAAATTCTGAGCGCCCCAGGTAATGGCATACTGATGAGGTCCCGTATGGGCAACCTCGGCAAGACGGTTGGTAATTTCTACCGGTGGGGCAAAATCCGGAAATCCCTGGGAAAGATTGACAGCACCATACTGACTGGCTACCCGGGTCATACGGCGAATTACGGAATCTGAAAAATGAGCGGAACGATTGCTGAGCTGAGTCATATATTATCACCTTTCTGGTCCTCTGAGAGAACCCTGCAATTTCTGTAATATTTCATAGTATGGTTTTTCAGGCTGACTATGTCAATGTACATATATTCTGTGCTTATCCATAGTTTAAATGAATATGGTAAGGCCCCACTGGGAATGAGCCGGAAGAGACAGCAAAAAAAGCAGAAGGATGAGAATATGTGAAGTATATTCTCGCCCTTCTGCTCGGAACAGAGTAGGAGATTAGCTGTAGAAGTGAATGGTACGATACTGCGGTGGGAGTGCCCAGGCTCCGGTTTCATCCATCAGACCGGTGCCCATGTCAGTCTTTACCCGGGAGAACCCATGGTGGAACGGGGTGACCTCCTTAATCTGATTTCCTGTAAAGTGTGCCAGTATCTGGCCGTCCACAGAAAGCAGGGTAAAATCCTTTTTATCATCACCGATTACCCAGGTAACCGACTGATTTCCAAACGGAAGTATATCGCTGTCTTCCGCGAGACTTATGATGGCTCTGCCGGTGGAAACGCTGGCCAGGACATGCGTATTTCCTGTGTCCAGTTCTACTCGGTCATTCCCAAGGAAACGAACTTCATCATAAGCGAAAGGAATTACGATCTCTCCGGTAACCAGGCTGATGGCACCCATCTTATCCGTCTGGTCATTTTCCAGTGCAGCAAGACCTTCCTTCATGGCGAATGTGGTATCGTCCACATCGTATGGTCCAGGTCCGAAAATTGTTTTTCCACTGCGGTCAGCAAATCGAATCTGGCCCTTGTCCCGGATGAAGGTACCATAAGGCGTCATAGGATACACGGAATCACTGCGGCTGTCAAAGATTTCCTGCCCCTGAGTATTGATATACCCTCGTTTTATGTCCTTACGGGATAGTCCATAGTCTGCATCTTCATCATAATGAGCATTAGTGAGAGAGCCAACCACAGCAGCACCGGCCAGACTGCTCCAGCTGAAGGAGTGCACATTCCTTCTTATTTCGGCCAGACCATTGTGGAAAGGGGAAATGGCATCATAAGGTGCTTCAAACAGGAAATTTCCCTTATTGTTGATGGCTATCTTATGGCCGTCTTCATCTTTGACAAAGGCAATTCCTTCATAGAAATTGGTATACGCATCTTTGTATCTGGGGGTAATAACCACATGGCCCTGTGGATTTTTGAATCCCCAGCGTCCATTTTCCCGATAGGCAATGAGCTCTGCCGAATCATCCCATACCGGGGGCAGGGAGTCCGGGACTGTGCCATGGGAGGTAATATACTTTACCCCTTTTTGGCCGGTTACGGAAAATAATCCATGCCCCTGGTAGGAAATGGACTTATAGGCAGGTGCTACGGACAGAGTGCCATCCATGCCAACCAGCCCCCATTTTCCTTTCTTGTCCTGAATAGAAGCCAGGGCCCCATGGCTGGCCGGCTGAGAATCTTCATAGCCCTCTGCAAAATGAGTGAGCGAGGATTTCTCCAGCCCGGAAAAAAGAACGGTTCCGGCGATGATTCCCGCATCCGGTACATTAACGGAAGTGGAGTGGCTGGTGGACTTTTTAGATGTACTCGTTTTTTCACTCCAGGTGGTCGTTTCGCGGGATGTGGTATGGCTTTCCCGGTGCTCATGGTAAGCTATCATGGCCGGTTCCTCGGCGTGAACAGAATACAGACCTGTCGTTGTGACGGAAAGCAGGCCGAGAACAGAAATAAATAAAGCGGCTTTTCGGGGAGTATGAAACATTATAACCTCCGGGATAATAACAGTCGTTTTATTTCACGACAAATCTGGATATGTACAGTATACAATAGACTGTTAATTCTGTCTTGTATGGATATGCATATATACCGAAAATTTTTAAATGCTTGTCAGTTATGAGGAACGAAAAAATCGGAAAGGTTAAATATCCTTTTCGGAAGATCGACGTTTATGCAGTGAAAATATACAGGAATAATGCATATGGCAATGGTACAGGAAATATGTCTGCCGGCAGAGCAGGTCAGGTTTACAGGACATGGGCAGCCGATGGAAATGTGCAAAATCGGAGGCAGGACGGGAACTGGGAGAAACCTATCTGCTGCAGGAGATTTTAAACTCTCAGGGGATGTATTGTCAGGAGGGGGGAATAAGACATAGGAGAAATAAAAATCCTGGCGCATTACTGCGTCAGGATTTTATTTGTGTTATTTAGTTTTCTGTTTCAGCTGAGGTTTCTTCTGCCCCGGTCATAACCGTTCCATCCGCCAGTACAATCTGATGACCATTGTAATTAATGGTGCCCATGCACATAAGGCTGGAAATGTGGGCATCTGCAGTAAGATTCCAGGTGGAACCGGCGCCAACGACCACTTCCGCGCGGTTGCGGGTAATTACATCCGGGATAGATGGGGTATCTTCATTGGAATCAGTGGATGTGTTGGCACTGGCTCTGATTTCACGGGCCTTAGCGGTAACGGCTGCGTTATCCGTAAGATTGATTGTACCTGTGAAGGTGGAGTTATTCTGAAGAATCAGATTCATGCGGGAATACTGATCTACAGAAATATTTCCGGACAGAGTAGTGTTATCAAAGAATACGTCCGCTTCCCCGCCATTGGAGCCTGCATATCCCCAGCCACGCTTGCCATCATTGGCAGTAACCGTCAGGAGATTAGATCCGTCCTTAGGAGTTATTGTGGCGTTATTGGTGAGATGGATGGTTGCTTTGGTGTTGGTCACCACAATACCATCGCCGGAATGGCTGGTAAGGCTGCCACCGGACATGGTAAATTCTGCATTTCCTGCGGAAAGGGCTTCTTTGGAGGTACTGGTCATGAGGACACCATACGGTGCGCCGGTGCTATCCACAGCGGTCTGGGAGAGAATTACGGCGTTGGTCCCGATGACACGGACAGCTTCTGCCTTAGCGGAAGTCATGGATGACTTGCTGGAAGTAACGCTTCCGGCGGCACGGATAACCGGGGAATCAGCACCAGTGGTGGCATAGGAGCCGCCTTCTACTGTGATGATACCGCCGTTGGTTCCTGTATTGATAGCCGGAGCATTGGTTCCGGAAGTAGATACCTGGGTATTAATAGCGCTGAGCTTGCCGCCACCAGCTACTTCCACGCCGGCAGAACCAGTGCCGCTGGTGGTTACGCTGGAATCGGTAAGACGTACAAATGTGCTCTTACCGTAGCTGAATGCACCGATGGCATTGGGAGCAGAAGAGGAAATCTTAGTAGTGGAAATATCCGTACCGGAGTTTCCAGTACCCAGGAATGCTGCGTTCAGACCGGAATCTATGGTGTCCTGAAGACTGGTAGAATTGCCGCCGGTCTTGGAAATGGTGGAATTGGTGATAGCGATGCGTGCGTAAGTTACGCGCAGAGCGTTTTCATCGTCCTTCTTCGACGTATAGGCCTGTTCCGTGTAGCTTCCGTCCAGATCATAGTTGACAGCAGCGGTGCCCTGATAGAGGCCGGAGGCTGTACGCTGGGAAACAGACGGCGGTTCCTTGGCCTTTCTGGCTGCTTCCTCGGCAGCGGCTTTGGCAGCGGCCTTTTTAGCAGCTTCTTCAGCTGCCTTCTGCTGAGCGGCCTGCTTAGCCTGCGCTTCTTTGTAGGCGGCTTCCTGCGCCTGACGTTCACGGAGGCGGGATTCTGCCTGTGCGTAGTCACCCTGCTGTACCTTCTGTTCTACAGTAGGGAGGGTGGATTCCAGACCGCGGAGAAGGGCGCTGGTCATATCTACAGGCTGGCTGTCCTCACTGGCAGTCTGGGTTGCGGAAACAGCGGCTGGTTCTGCAGCAAAGGTCGCCGGAATCAGACATCCGGTAATGGCCAATGCACAAAGAGCAGCACGAATGGTTATATGTCTCATAAGATACCTCTTTTCAACGGTTCAGATGAACTAATACATGCGATTTCATTATATCATAAACCGGACAGTATCAAGGTAAAACAGGTATAATAACCACAGGGAATTTCTTTTAACCAGTTCCCGTTTTGGAGGGAACTTTATATACAGAAAGGGAACAGATATGTTTTATGTTGGGTGTCACCTGTCAGTTTCGTCAGGTTATCTCCATATGGTGAAAAGTGCGGCTTCTCTGGGGGCCAATACGTTTCAGTTCTTCCCAAGGAACCCGAGGGGCGGCGCATCGGCATCGGTGAATGAGGAAGATATGGCGGCCGCCGGAGAGTTTATGAAGGCACATGGATTCGGCCCGGTGGTATGCCATGGGGCGTATACCATGAATGCGGCTTCTGCCAGGGAAGAAGTACGTCGTTTTGCCTCTCAGAGTATGAAAGAAGATTTAATGAAAATTTCCTCTTTGCCGGGGGTGTTGTACAATGTTCACCCGGGAGCGCATGTGAAGCAGGGGGTGGAGAAAGGAATCACTCTGATTGCTGACTGCATTAATGAAGTGCTGGACTGCGACCGAATACAGGTGCCATTTCTGCTGGAAACCATGGCAGGAAAGGGAACGGAAATCGGGCGCACGTTCGAGGAACTGGGGGAAATCATCCACCGGGTGGAACGAAAAGACCTGATGGGCGTCTGCCTGGATACCTGTCATGTATATGATGCAGGATACGATATAAAGGAAGACCTTCCCGGTGTGCTTGCGCAGTTTGACCGGGTACTTGGACTATCAAGGCTCCGGGCGGTTCATCTTAACGATGATAAGAATGAAATCAGAAGTCACAGGGACCGGCATGAAAAAATCGGACAGGGGTCCCTGGGGAAGGACGTCTTTGCCCAGATTATCAATGATAAGGCACTGAAGGATCTGCCCTTTATTCTTGAGACACCGAATGAGCTGGGCGGATTTAAGGAAGAAATTGCCATGCTGAAAAGCTGGCGCAATGACTGAGAGGAAAGGAGAGCTTATGAAATTTATTCATACAGCGGACTGGCATCTGGGAAAATTATTTTATGGAAATTATCTTACCGAAGAACAGGAATGGCTTCTTGAACACCAGTTTATCCCCTTGGTGGATGAAGAAAAGCCGGACGTGATTCTGTTGTCCGGCGATGTATATGACCGGTCCGTACCGCCGGCAGAAGCCGTGGACCTGTTCAATCATGTGATTTCCGAAATCTGCGGCAGGCGCCATATACCTATGGTGGTGATAAGCGGTAATCATGACAGTGCGGAACGCCTTTCGTTCGCTTCGGACCTGCTGCGGGCTCAGGGACTGTACATGTGCGGGGAACTGATGTCTACTACTCAGCCTGTTGTCCTGTCCGACCCGTGGGGCGAGGTATATTTTGTACCGCTTCCCTATGCAGACCCGGGGGTTATCCGTCATCTGCTGCAGGATGATTCCATTCACACTCATGAGGAGGCCCAGCGGGCCTTTTCTGACTGGCAGCTTCAGGGGATTCCTGAAGGAAAACGCAAGGTGGCCCTGGCGCACGCCTATGTAGCGGGAGGGACATCCAGTGACTCAGAACGGCCGCTGGATATCGGCGGAACGGAACAGATTTCCGCGGATATTTTCGCACCGTATAATTACACCGCCCTGGGCCATCTCCATGGACCGCAGAAGGTGGGGAGCGAAGTTATCCGGTACAGTGGAAGCCTTCTTAAATACTCATTCAGTGAAGCCAGTCAGAAGAAAGGGGTCATTGTCGGGGAAATCGATAAGGAAGGGCAGGTCACCTGCCGGTTTGAACCGCTGAAGGCCCGGCACGATGTGCGCATTATTTCCGGTACATTTGATGAACTTATGAAGGGAGAAGGAGACGGGCTGGATGACTTTATCCGCGCGGACCTTACGGATGAAGGACCGGTCATCGATGCCATGTCCCGGCTGCGTTCGGTATATCCGAATATTATGATGCTCACGACCAGCCGCCTTACCCGGGATGATTCGGGGGAGAGAAACTTTTCCCTGCATAATAAGATTAGTTCCCTGGATATGGTGGAAACCTTTATGAAGGAGTTCCGGCAGCGGGAAATGACGGCAGAAGAACGAAAATATATGGCAGGCATTATTAAAGACGTGGAGGTGGGACAATGAAACCGGTGAAACTGACTATGAGTGCGTTTGGACCGTATGCCTATAAACAGGTTCTGGATTTTACCTGTCTGGGGAACCACACTCTGTTTCTTATCTGCGGCCCTACCGGAGCCGGTAAATCCACGATTCTGGATGCTATGTGCTATGCCCTGTACGGGCGGACCAGCGGGGATGTGCGCACTGGGGAAAACATGCGCTCATCGTATGCCGGTCTGGAAGAGGAAACTTTTGTGGAATTCGATTTTGCGCTGGGCGGAAAGTACTACCGGGTGCACAGGAGCCCTGCCCAGCTGGCACGGCGCAAACGCGGACCGTCGGATAAACCGGTGGAAAAAGCAGGAAAAGCGGTTTTCTCGGAAATTGATGATAAGGGAAATGTAGTGCGCCAGATTGCCTCGAAAGGAGTGGAGCAGCGGGTTGAAGAGTTAATCGGTATAGGCGTGGAACAGTTCCGGCAGATTATCCTTCTTCCGCAGGGGGATTTCCGAAGGCTGCTCCTTGCGGATTCCACAGAGCGTCAGGATATCATGCAGGAACTCTTTGGGACTATGCGCTATGGACTGATTGAAAACCGGCTGAGGGAAGAAGTATCTCAGTTGAAGGGACAGGCAGAACAGGCGCACAGTCAGGTACAGACACTTCTGGCTTCCCGGCATGCGGAAAACAGAGAGCAGTTGCAGCTCATGATGGATGAGGCAGGAAAGAAAATAAAGCAGCTGGAGGAAGAACAGAAGAAAAAAGAACGGGAAAATGAGGAATTCATCCGTCACTATAATGAGGCATCCCGTCTGGCGGAATCCTTCTCCCGTCTGGAACAGGCCGTGAAGCGTGCACAGGAGCTGAATAAGCAGGAAGGGGAGATGGCCCAAAAGCGGGCGGATCTGAAGAAGATAGATGCTGCCATTGCGCTAAACGGGGACCGGGAAGCCCTGGTTACTCTGTACATGAACCGGAAGACAAAGGAAAATGACCTGGCCAGGGCGGAAAAAGAACAGAAGGAAGCCAGAGACGGCTGGGAAAACGCGGAAAAGCAGTTTGAACAGCTGGAACGGGAACGCCCGCAGCAACAGGCACGGATTAACCGTCTGGCTGCCCTGGAGGCATTAAAGCCGGATGTGGATTCCTTTATTTCCGCCAGTCAGTCCTATGAGAAGGTATCCGGTCAGCTGACGAATCTGGAAAAGACACTGAAAGAGAGGACCGATACGCAGGAGGCAGTGGAAAAGACCGCGGTCACAGCCCGCAAGGTGGAACATGCCCTGACAGAAAGCTTTATTCGGGGACAGGCGTCTTTCCTGGCGGAAGGGCTGCAGGATGGGATACCCTGTCCTGTATGCGGTTCCCTGCATCATCCGGAACCGGCCATATCCGCGGAAAACCAGGTGACCCGGGAGGATGTGGACAAAGCCAGGATGGCAGCGGAACAGGCGGAGAAGACTGCAGGTGATGGGCGGAAACATCTTCAGGAATTTAAGGAAAAGGAGTACATGCCTCTTCGTGACAAGGCCAATAAGGCGAAGAACCTTCTGGAAGAACTGGGACGCAAGGTAGATAAAACCTACCGGACACCGGGGGTATTGAATCTGGAAATCGGGAAACTGAGTAAAGCTATAACTGATTTTGATAACCGGAGCAGGACAGCGGATACGGCCAGACAGGAACGGAAAATCCAGCTGGAAAAACAGAATACCACCGTGCTGGAAATCAGGGAAAATCTGGAAAGCCTCAGCCGGGATTATCAGCAGGGGCTTCAGACCTTTACTGAGAAGGTTACGGCACAGGGGTTCCAGAGTCTGGAAGAACAGAAACGGTATCATGACCGCATTGGGGAAAAGGACAGTCTGACACAGGAACTGGAGTCCTACGGTGCGGACCGGAAAATGCAGGCGGAAACGGAAAATAAAGAAAAGACGTTTATAGGGGGCCGCAGCAAGCCGGATATGGAACAGTGGAACAGCCGGAACCGGGAGATTACAGAAGAAATCAAGGCCCTGGCCAGCCAGAAGGGGACACTGGAAGAACAGGAAAAGGCGCAGAAAGAAGCGGCAGCACAGATTGATGCGCTCACCGCTTCCGGCGCGGAGCTGGACAGGACATATCGCGTGGTGGGAGGCCTCTATGATGTCATAAGGGGACAGGAAACAGGAATTAATCTGGAGCGCTTTGTATTGGGGGCCCTTCTGGATGATGTGACAAGGAAAGCCAACATCCGCCTGTCTGTTATGAGTGGCGGACGTTATCAGCTGCAGCGCGCCTTAGGGGAACGGGCCGATGCCAGAAAGAAGGCAGGCCTGGATCTGGAAGTTATGGACAGCTACACCGGAAAAGCTCGGCCGGCCTCTACACTTTCCGGCGGCGAAACATTCCTGGCTTCCCTCTCCCTGGCACTGGGACTGGCTGATGTGGTACAGGAATATGCAGGCGGTGTCCGTCTGGATTCCATGTTCATCGATGAAGGATTTGGCAGCCTGGATCAGGAAACCCTGGATCTGGCACTGAAGACACTGGCCGGACTGCAGGGACAGAACCGGCTTATAGGTATTATTTCTCACGTGTCAGAACTGGAAGAACGAATTACCACCCGCCTTCGTGTAGATCGCACGAAAAAGGGAAGCGTGGCTGTATTTGAGGTGGAATAACCTGTACGCAGGCAATAAAATGGACAGTGAAAAATTATCTTTCGCTGTCCATTTTTCTATCGGCGGGCCTGGAATGGTCATTTATAAGTTGTTATCTCAGAGATACTTTTTATTTAAGACCCGTTTAATATCTGTTTAATTTCCCCGAGGTGGATTTGAACAATAAAAAAGAGGAGGACCTCCCTTATTCAGGAGATTCTCCTCTTTTTCGTTATTTACTGTTACTGTGCCTGAGCTACCTTTAACAGGAAGTAGTTTCTCTTGCCTTTTCTTACAATGACATACTTGCCATCGGTATTTGGATGAGCGGAAACCTGAGCTTCAATATCGGTAATCTTTTCACCGTTGATGCGGATAGCACCATTCTGGACATCTTCTCTGGCCTGGCGCTTGGACTTTTCCACGCCGCCTTCTACCAGGGCTTCGACAATGTTCATCGGAACCACTGCCAGGGTTTCCCCCTTGGTGTTGCGGAATGCGCCTTCAATTTCTGCGCCGCTGAGTTCCTGTACGTTACCGCTGAAGAGAGCCTGGGTTACGCGCTGTGCTTCCGCAAGGCCTTCTTCTCCGTGTACGAAACGGGTAACTTCTTCCGCCAGGCGTCTCTGTGCTTCTCTCTTTTCCGGATGCTGAGCTACTTCTTCCGCCAGTGCGTCGATTTCTTCGTGAGAGAGGAAGGTGAAGTACTTGAGATACTTCACTACATCCCGGTCGTCCTGGTTGAACCAGAACTGATAGAATTCGTAGGGAGAGGTCTTCTTCGGATCCAGCCATACAGCGCCGCCAGCAGACTTGCCGAACTTGGTGCCGTCAGCCTTGAGCATGAGCGGAATGGTGAGGCCGTATACCGGAACGTCAGCCCCTTCCATGCTGTGAATCATATCGATACCTGCGGTGATGTTGCCCCACTGATCGGCGCCGCCAATCTGGAGCTGTACGCCGTAGGTGTCATGGAGATGCTTGAAGTCAATGGACTGGAGAATCTGGTAAGTGAATTCAGTGAAGGAAATACCGGTTTCCAGACGGCTGGCTACGACTTCCTTGGCCAGCATCTTGTTGATGTTGAACACTTTGCCGTAATCGCGCAGGAAGTCCAGCAGGGACAGATTGGACAGCCAGTCATAGTTGTTTACGAAGGTAATATTTTCTTCGCCGCCGAATAGACGGGTCAGCTGAGCGGTCAGGCATTCTACGTTATGCTGTACCTTGTCCATGGTCTGAAGGACACGTTCAGTCTTGCGTCCGCTCGGATCACCGATGGAACCTGTGCCGCCGCCGATGAGCATATATGGATGATGTCCTGCCAGCTGGAAACGTTTGAGAATCATGAAAGGAATCAAATGGCCTACATGCATGCTGTCGCCGGTTGGGTCAACGCCGCAATAGACAGAGATGGACTGCTTTCCCACCAGGTCATACAGGCCCTGTTCATCTGTCTGCTGGTTTACCGCACCACGCCATTTGAGTTCATCAATAATGTTCATAAAATTACACACCTTTCTGTTTTCCTTTTTTCCATCGGCTGAAGGCGCCGTCACAGATAGCCGGTATTTTGACCGTCCGGAGGCGCACCATCCGATTTTATTGTTCTTACTAGTGTAACATATCCGATGAAATATAGAAATGTAAAGCCATTTCCGGGGCCCCTTTTTGTGATATACTACAGTCAGAAAAATAAAATTCTATATATTTAAGTTTATATAACAGTAACAGAAAAGAGGGATTCCATGAAATTCACGTTTAACCATAATAACTTCAACGTGCTGGATTTACAGAAATCCATCGCTTTTTATGAAGAGGCACTGGGACTTAAAGTGGTAAGAAAATATGAAGCTCCGGACGGTTCATTCATCCTGGCGTATCTGGGGGATGGAGTGACACCACATCAGCTGGAACTGACCTGGCTTCGGGACAGAAAAGAACCATATAATCTGGGAGAAAATGAATTCCATCTGGCTATGGCAGTAGATGATATGGAAGCAGCCCATGAAAAGCATGAAAAAATGGGATGCATCTGTTTTGAAAACAAGGCCATGGGCATTTATTTCATCCATGATCCGGATAATTACTGGGTGGAAATCATCCCAGGAGGAAAATAATGGATTTACTGTATCAGAGAACAGCCCGTATCATTGGGGAAGAAGGGGTAAGGGCTCTTAAGGATGCCACTGTGGCTGTATTTGGTACCGGTGGAGTAGGATCGTATGCCTGCGAAGCACTGGCCCGCGCCGGAGTGGGGCATTTGATTTTCATTGACAAGGATGTAGTGGATGAAACCAATATGAACCGTCAGCTGGTAGCCGACCTGACCACACTGGGAAGAAACAAGGCGGAGGTCATGGCAGAGCGTGCCAGAAGGGTAAATCCGTCCTGTGATGTAAAGAGTATTGTAAAACTGTATGATCCGACGGACGAAGAGTTCATCCCATCTCTTCATGCGGATTTTATAATCGATGCTATTGATGATGTGCCGGCTAAGGTGGCCATGGCTATCTGCTGCTGGAAGCATAAGGTTCCGGAAATTTCCTCTATGGGGACAGGCAACCGGCTGCATCCGGAACTGCTGGAAATTTCGGATATATATAAGACCAGCGTATGCCACCTGGCAAGAAAAATGAGAAAGGCTCTGAAGGAAGCACGGGTCAGACGTCTTCCTGTAGTGTATTCCCGGGAACCGGCACATAAGATTATCGGGGAAGGGTATCAGCCCGGATCGATTTCCTTTGTTCCGCCGGTATCCGGTATGCTGATGGCAGGATATGTTATCCGTGAGATTTTAAAGAAGAAGGGGATACAATGACAGCGGTAATCCGGCATCCGGAATGGCTGACACTGCAGATTGACGGACAGCCGTTCTATGGATTTGATCAGGAATGGTACCCACAGGGACGGCAGCGGATGGCCGGCTGTGGTCCTACCGTGGGGTCGGATATGATGACTTATGTGGAAATGAAGGAATGGAAGGTTCCGGCGGTCACCAGGGATGAAGCGGTAAGAAAGATGCTTGAGGTGTGGAAGTATGCGACGCCGCACATGCATGGTCTGTATAAGACGCATTGGCTGCGCGACGGGCTTAACCAGTATATGGCAGATCATGGTCTGCGGGGCAAGGCAGAATCCCTGTCCATACCGGCACTTCACCTGGTGGCACCCCGGGCTTCTAAAGTGGCCAGATTTATTGAAGAAGGACTGCGGGCAGACTGCCCGGTTGGTTTCCTGAATCTTCATAGCGGAACGGAACCTATTCCGTATCACTGGCACTGGATGGTGCTGGTCAAGCTGGAAGATATCGGGCAGGGGCATATGGTTACGTTGTGGGATGAGGGCAAACCGCTGCGCTTTAACCTGGAGAACTGGCTGGCGACCACAAAATTCGGTGGCGGCTTTGTCCGTGTAATGGGGACAGAGTGGGAAATGGACTGACCGGAGTTATCCTTCATTACAGAAAGGCGGTTTCCGGTAATCTGAAAGGGAGGAAACATAATGAATATTCAGAAAATTCTGGTACCGGTAGATGGTTCGACTGCATCGTTTGAAGCGTTTATGTGGGCCTGTGAACTGGCCTCCCGTTTCCAGGCGCAGGTGCACATGGTGTATATGGTGGATGCGCGGAAACAGGTGGCAGGAGCCGGCCGGGTGCCGATTGGGATAGAGAGCGGAGAAAAGGAAGCCCGTAAAGAAGGGGTACGGGTGGTAGAGGAGTTTTCGAAGCATGCCCTTCCTGGAATTATGGTGGAAAAGATTATTGCCGTAGGACCTCCGGCAGAAGGTATTGTCAGACTGGCCTCCACTATGGGTATCAACCTGATCGTTATGGGAAACCGTGGTCTGGGGGCGGTTCGCCGTCTGGCCTTTGGCTCAGTATCTACCTATGTGCTTCATCATGCAGAGTGCCCGGTGCTGGTTACCCGGGAGAAGCAGGTAAGGACAGGGGTTATTTCATAAACTGGTAAAAGAGGGATGATTATGATGCACGTTGAACGTATTCTTGTACCGGCAGATGGTTCTGCTGAATCGGAAGCGGCCTTTGCCTGGGCATGTGACCTGGCCAGGTATTATGACGCAGAAATTACTTTGCTTTATATTGTGGATACCACCAAGCTGGGAAGTCTGGGCCTTCCTGGCGGACCGGAAAAGCCGGAATATTTTGATCATGAGCAGGGAAAGAAAATTCTGCAGACGCTTTGTGAGAAGGCACCTGAAGGCATATCCGTACATACGGTGACCGTCTATGGGGATCCGGGACCGGATATTGTACGTCTGGTGGACAAACATGACATTAATCTGGTAGTTATGGGAAGCCGCGGCATGGGCCGGGTTGCCCGCTGGGCGCTGGGATCGGTGTCGACATATGTACTTCATAGGGCGTCCTGTCCGGTGCTTACCGTTAAAGCGGACGCACAGGCCTGATTTTATCCAGGGGGTGTGTGATATGGCTATACAGCGGATTTTGGTTCCCGTTGATGGCTCCGTGGAAGCGTCGGCGGCCTTTGAGAAAGCAATGGAAATCGCCAGACTGGCCGATGCAGAAGTGATTGTAGCCTATGTGATGGATATCCGGAAAAAGATGTCCACCTTTGAAAAACTGACCGGAGAAAAGGAAGCCTGTACCCAGGACGAAGTGGAAGAAGAGGCACGCCCGGTATTGGCTCCGTTCCGAAAGAAAGCCGGGGCAGGCAGCCGGATCCGGTGCGTTGCGGCGGCCGGAGCGCCTTCCCTTACCATTACCGCGCTGGCCCATAAGCTGGATGTGCAGCTCGTGGTTATGGGTAACCGGGGAAGCGGCGGAATGAAGCGGTTTATGACAGGCAGTGTAAGCCAGTATGTACTGGAAAACGCGCTTTGCCCGGTCATGATCGTTAAAAATCCGGAAGCGATGAAGAAGAAAAAAGAGAAGGAAGAATGGGAAGAACAGTTCTATCCCAGCCGTCTCGCGGAGAGAAACGGGAAAAAGAATCAGTGACCATCAGCGGTCCGGTCATCCAGGCAGGATGGCCGGGCCGTTTTGCCTGCATTGACAGTATTTTTTAAACCGTGATACACTGATTTCATATTGAGTATTGACGGATTACCATCGTGGCATCCCTGAGAGCATGCAGGCTGCGCCTGTGCCGTGAAATACAGCGCATGTTCTGTAAGGGGTGCCTTTTCAGTGATTTCCGGAAGAAAAGTACGGAATGGAGATAGGATGATTCGTTGGCTTACGGCGAAAGCAGGAGCTGTGCCGCAGGGAAGGAGAGAAAACCATGTTTATGCATTATTTCGCGCTGGCGCTGGTGTTGGCGGCCGGACTGGGATACCACATGGTAAGCCGTGGTGTTCCGGATGGTGGAAACCGGTTTATCGGAGTGGGCATGGCGTATGTGGTAGGCTTTATCATCTGCATGATTTGCTTCCTTTTCACAAAACAGGGGAGTCTGGCTCAGGAATGGCAGGCGATTTCCTGGCACTATTTCCTTATCGGTATCATGGTCCCGGGCGTAGAAGTGGGATTTATCGCCATGTATCACAGCGGATGGCAGGTCAGCAAGGCAGCACTTACCGCGGATGTGTTGGTGACGAGCCTTCTCGTCCTCATCGGTATGCTTGTTTTCGGGGAACATCTGTCCCTTATCAATCTGGCCGGCGTGCTGTGCTGCTTTGCCGGTGTGATTATGCTGGAAAGGTAGGCGCGACGTATGCATAAGACAGGTTTTTATTACGGCTCTCTGGCCATTGTGATAGCCGCCAACCTGGGATATCATCTGGTAAGCCGGAGCATTCCCGTGGGAGGCAATCAGTTTCTGGGAATCGCCGGTGCCTATCTGCTGGCCAGTGTACTCTGCTTTCTGGCCGGCGTGCTTACCCGGAAAGGACCGCTGCTGAAAGAATGGAAGGAAACACCGCTTCATTATCTGCTGTTCGGGCTGTTCGTTCCCGGACTGGAGGCTGGATTCATCCTCATGTACCACAACGGCTGGCAGGTCAGTCAGGGGGCGCTGGTTGCGGACATTCTGACATCCACCCTGCTTGCGGTGGTGGGGGTGGCCCTGTTTCATGACCGGCTGACAGGAATCAACTGGGTGGGCATATTGCTCTGCTTTGCCGGCGTGATCATGGTAGCCTTGTAAGTACGTAGTATAGGCGATATGTTATGAATTAGTGTAAAACGAAGTGGAAATGATATAATATCTGCAATCTGATTCACAATGGAGGCTTCTTTTGAAACTGGTTATAGCAGGCGGCTGCGGGGATTGCGGCCGTAACGCATTTTATATAGCAGGAAACGGGCATGCGTTTATTCTGGACTGCGGTGTATCCACGGACGGACTCAACCGCATTCCTGACTTTACGGCGGAACAGCTGGAGAAAGCGGAATTCCTGTTTCTTTCCCATTCCCATAAAGATCACTCCGGAGCCATTGAATATGTGGAAGACATGGGGTATACCGGGCCGGTGCTCATGTCCAACCGGACGTATCAGCAGCTGTCATACAAGCCGAAGAACACTATGATTCTTGATTCCACGGCACCGGAACTGGAACTGCTGCCGGATGTGCGGATTAAATGGGGACTTACGGGGCACTGCGCCGGCTCGGTATGGTATCTGATCCAGGTGGGTGGCAAGCGTGTCTTTTATTCCGGGGATTACCGGGAAGGCGATGTGTTCTACCGCTGCCAGCCCATACGGGACATAACCGCGGATCTGGCCATTATGGAAGCTCATCTGGACAGGGGACTGTATGCGCAGCCTATGCGCCGGCAGGTGATGGATACCCTGTTTTCCCTTATGGAAGGTGGAAAGTCTGTCCTTCTTCCGGTATCCCTGCATGGCCGGGGACTGTCAATCGCTTCGGCGCTGGCGCTGACTCCGGGATTTGACCGCCCGATATTCATGTCGGAAAACCTGTGGAATCAGTGGCAGTCCCTGGCGAGACGGCACTATTTCGTAAATGAGGAAATATTTAACATTCCTATGGACAGGTTTCGCTGCTGGGATGGGAAGACACTGGAAGGAAACGGCATCTATTTCCTCACCGATTCCCAGTTGGGCAAGGCGGAAAACCGGCAGCTTGTGGATCGGAATCCGGACATACCGGTGCTGCTTACCGGACCTCTGCATGGATATGGTCAGGCCCGGGAGTATGTGGAAAGCGGGCGCATCCATCTGGCCGTATGGCCTAACCATACCTCGCTCTCAGAGATGGAGGAGATTGTCAGGGAAAACACTTTTGGAAAGGTGATTCCATTCCATAATGAACATATGCCCTGGCATGAGGAAATGGTAGAATTCTGATTTGTAAAATGACAAAATGGATTATACATAGAAATAAATAAATAGGTTCAGTTTATGCTTTATCGCATGGACTGCCTTTATTTTGTGATATAATCAATACAGTAAAGTCGAATAAAAATAACAGATATGTGAAATAACTGTGTTTTATCCGATGGAATATTTGAGAATTGGAAGGTGGGTAATATGCTAAAGTACAAAAATATTATGGTCCCCTATGATGGATCCGAACATGCAAAAAGCGCACTGGCGCAGGCTTGCGCACTGGCACAGGCCGGTGATGGCACTAAAGTATATATTGCCTCGATTTGTAATATGGTAGCGGCTATGAGCAATTTCGATCAGGTTTCTATTGCTGAAGGCTGCCTCACAACCAAACTGGCTCAGGATCTGGAAAACCAGTGCAAAGCAGATCTGGAAGAAGCTAAGAAGATGGTTCCGGAAGGTGTAAAGCACGAAGAAGTTTTTGAAATTGGTTCTCCAGGACCGGCTCTTCTTGAATTTGCTGATGACCATCACATCGATCTGATTGTTATGGGCAGCCGGGGACTTGGGCCGATCAAGGGAATTTTCATGGGCTCTGTTTCCAGCTATCTGGTCAGCCGTGCTAAATGCCCGGTTCTGGTTATTAAGTAAACATGCAGAAGAAGAGCCGCTATATGCGGTTCTTCTTTTACGTTGGAGGGAAAATGTATGAGCAGTAAGCGATGGCTTAAAGCCGAAATCAGAAAGTGGGTGCAGAATGACCTGATTACACCTTCTGAAGGGAATGCTATTCTGGCACAGTATGGGGAAGAATCTCATTCCTATCAGGGTATATTTTTCATTATGGCTTCGCTGTCCATAGGGGGAGGCCTGCTTTCCCTTGGATCCTCATTCTGGAATGGACTCACTCAGGGACAGCGTTTTGTCACCGCTATGATTCCGCTTCTTCTGTCGGCACTGCTTATGCTGGCCCTGGTGGCACTGGACCGAAAGGTTCCGGTGACAGGGCACTGGAAAAATGTAGTAAGACGGCGTATGGAAACTGCCTATATGGATGAAAGTGACCGGGAGGAGGAAACGGTGACGCGTTACTGCGTTCCGGACTATGCCCGGGAAATTCTCTGTGCATTCCACGGTGGGTCCCTGCTCCTGGCATGCTATCTCCTGGAGGACACTTTCTTTATCCCCGGCACATTGCCGCTGCTGCTTCTGGGAGCCGGTGTGATTCTTCTGATTCTCACGTTTCTTATGGATTCCCTGTCCCTCAGTGTGGCCTGTGTGCTGGCTGCCACCGCGGCGGCTGTGACAGGCGGTCATGACTGGATAGTCACCGCCTCCTGGGGACTCATGGCGGCCCTCGTTCCTTTCCTTCTTACTCTTCTGAAGAATGACAGACAATACAGTCTCATCGTCCTTTCCTGGTGCTGGACCGCCGGAGTGTTGTTCCTTATTTCCCGGACGACCAATATGCTCTGGGAAATGATGTTCTTTTCCGAAGCGGCCGCCTTCACCTGGATTATCGGATCCATGATGCGTTCTTACACAGCGGCAGGGATGGCGGTGCGTTTCCTTGGTTCCACCGCCATGTTCGGCGTGCTGGGAATCAGTTCGTTTGGACAGCTCTGGATAGCTTCGCTGAGTCAGGAAAGCGGATGGCTCCTCTGGGGCGCCTTCGGGCTTCTTCTCCTTCTGAATCTGTATGTCCTTATGAAGGCGCTGCAGAAGAGAGAATGGCTGGCAGCGGCTTCCGGTATGGTGCCGGTATCCATGCTGGGTGCGGCGCTCCTTTCCCTGTGGGATACATCCGGTGCGGCCTCCGGCCTGGTTATCACTCTTACTGCAGTGGTTCTTTCACTGGGTGTCATACTGCGTGGGATTCAGACCGGACGGAGCTGGCAGGGGATGCTTGGATTTATCCTGCTTTTTGTCATGAGTGCCCTCCGTATGGTGGATTCCACACTGACACTGGCGCAGCGGGGCATCTATTTCCTTGCTGCCGGACTGGTTATGGCGCTGGTATGCCTGGCCGTCTACTGGCCGCGGAGGAAGAACCGGAGAAAAGGAAAGCGTAAACCGGTGACACATAGCAGCCGCCGGAGCGAACAGCCGATGGCTGTACAGAAGAAGAGCCAGGAAGTTCCGGCTCCGGATATACAGGAAACGTGGAAGGTACCGCCGGTTCCGGTGTTCCATCGCCCGGGTACAGATAAAGGAGGAAATGACCATGACCAGACGAAATAAGATCATCCTTCTTCTGATACTGCTGGCGCTGGAATGTGTGCTCCTGTTCTGGTGCAGAAACCGGTATATGACCGTCCTTTCCAGCGGTACGGTGTATGAGTCGCCGGCATCGGTGGACTTTAAGCCGGATTTTGCGGAGAGAAACTATCTCAGTGTATACATTCCCGTCACCAGCGCGGTATGGGTTGGGAAGAATGCACCGGAAAAAGGAAAGGAAATTTATCTGATTCCTGGGAAAAATGTGGATGGCATGTTGTTTATCCGACGGGCCAGTGATGTAAAACCATCCGGAGAATATCTGACCGTTATGGCTAAAGATTACCTGTATGGCCGCGTATCCTTCGATTTCCCTGCCAGTCGTGTATATATGACTTCCGGACAGATGAAAAAACTGTCTGTACTGGAACTTACGGAACGGGTGCAGGTAAAAGAGGGGACAGATAAGGAGGATAAGACCAGAACACAGATTAAAAACCGGATTACTGCCATCATTCGTATTTATGACGGGCATGCGGTGATTGAACGTCTTCTGTGCAATGGGGCACCGGTGGAGCTGGCCTATACCACTGTGGGGACTAATACGCACATTACCTATTCCAACGGACAGACTGACAAGGATGTGGTGACTACTGAAGGTATGGATATGGACAGTGTATCCAAACCGGAAATTTCCGGAGACAGGGCATCCTGGCTGGATAAGCTGCTGTGATAACATGATTTCCGTTAGTTTCTGAGGAGGAACTTATGTATATTATTCTGGTACGACATGGGGAAGCGGAGCCGGAAACAGATAAGGTTTCGAACCGGAGCAGAAGGCTCACTGATAAAGGCCGCCGGCAGGTAAAGAAGTCAGCGGAACTGCTGAAGAAGCTGCTTGGTAATCAGCCCCTTACCGTCTGGGCCAGCCCTTACCGGCGGACCAGGGAAACTGCAGAAGTACTGATTTCTGAACTGGCCGGAGCAGAAGGCGTGCAGGTGACAGATAAACTGATTCAGACATCCTGGGCACTTACTTCGTCTCAGCTTATCCGGGAAGGAAGGCCGCTGATTCTGGTGAGTCATCAGCCGATTCTTCAGTCCTATCTGCTGTCCATCGCTTCAGCCGGACTGAAATTTGCACCGGCATCCATGGCCGTTATACGGTATGATGTGGCCTGGCGGGAAGGAAAGCTGCTGGCATTCCTTACTCCTGGGCTTTGCAGGATGATAGAGGATTCCTATCGGGAATCTGAGGAGGAATAATGATAAAGAAATGTCTTACAATTGCCGGATCGGATTCTTCCGGCGGCGCAGGTGTGCAGGCCGATCTGAAGACTTTTTCTGCGTTGGGGACCTATGGAATGAGCTGTATCTCTGCCTTAACTGCACAGAACACACAGGGGGTGGATAAGGTGGAAAATGTATCACAGGCAATGATACGTGGACAGCTTGCCGCCATTTACAGCGACATTGTTCCTGATGCAGTTAAGACCGGGATGCTGTCATGCCGGGAAACCGTGGAAACGGTGGCCGGCTTTCTGGAGAGTCATAATCAGGCGCCTCTGGTTGTAGATCCAGTGATGGTAGCTACTACCGGCGCGCGTCTTCTCGATGAGGAAGCCATCATTTCTTATAAGGAGCGGCTCATTCCGCTGGCTACGCTGGTAACGCCAAATATTCCGGAAGCGGAAGTGCTTTCCGGAATGGCTATCCATACGGAAGAGGATATGAAGCAGGCTGCAGAAAAGATAATGGGCATGGGTCCGAAGGCAGTACTCATCAAAGGGGGGCATAAAGTTCATGATGCAACGGATTTCCTGTATGATGGAGAGACGTTTCACGTGTTCAGAGGAGAAAAAATAGATACGGAAAATACTCATGGCACCGGATGCACCTTATCCAGTGCGCTGACGGTATATCTGGCCCAGGGCTATTCTGTGGTCAGGGCTGCAGCTCTGGCAAAAAAATATCTTACCGGAGCTATTCGGAAAGCCGCTGTGGAAAAAGTGGGACATGGGCATGGACCGGTATCCCATTTCTGGTTTTATGGAAATGACTGGGGTAAGATGAAATGAATTCTTTCTTTGCTTATCTGGCACGACTTAAACTGATCCGCCGATGGGGACTTATGCAGAGCGTGTGGCCTGAAAATGATGCAGAACATACACTGCAGACAGTCACCATAGCTCATGCGCTGGCGGTTATCCGCCGGGATGTATTTCATGTGCCATGCAATGTGGAGCGCTGCGCCATGCTGGCGGTTTATCATGATGCCAGTGAAGTGTTTACCGGGGATCTGCCTACACCGGTAAAATATTTTAATCCGGCACTGCACGGGGAGTATGAAAAGATTGAAATGATGGCCAGAGAACGTTTGCTTCGCACATTGCCGGAAGAAATGCGGCCAGGATATAAACCTTATGTGGTAGATATGGAAAAAGATGAACTCTGGCCGCTGGCCAAGGCGGCGGATACGCTGTCAGCCTATCTGAAGTGCGTGGAAGAGCTTCGGGCAGGCAATCATGAGTTCAAAAAGGCACATGACGAAATAAAGAAGAAAATAGAGGATATGCACTGCAGAGAAGCCGACTGGTTTCTCAATCATTTTGCCCAAAGCTTTACTCTCACGTTGGATGAGATGGAATAAATACAGTGTCTTCTGGGGAAATAGAAGGTACGGAAATTGAGTGTAGACAGTGATTTTGCCTGATAAAACAGGGCGGTAAATGGTATTAAACTGAATTACGGGAAGATTTCATATTCTTTCAGCAGAGAGAATATGGAATTTTCCCTTTTTCAGTGCTATAATCCCGGCGTTATAAAGGAAGACGTATTTATGCTAAAATAAGGGGACATAGAGAAATAATCTTTTGCAGGAGACGGATTTTTACAGATTAATGAAACACAGAAATTTCGAGGCGGGTATGGAAGAGCTTAGTAATATGCTGAATCGACTTCTTCATCGAGGGGATGAGGAGGAAATCAGGCAGGATGAACTGAAAAAACAGATAGACGCCATTTACCGGATCTATGCAGGGACAGTAGGACCTGAACAGCTGATTATAAACGCCGGAAAGTATGATGCACTGAAATATATACATGATGAAAATCCAGGAAAACGACTGCTTGGTCTGCAGCGGCTGATTCTGGAAAGCAGGGATTATCATATTCCCCCATCGCCGGAAGATATGCCGGTAGTGATGGACAAGCTGGAAAACCGGCTGTCTGAACTGCTGGCCCGGCGCGCAGTGGAAGAGCGGCTGGAACGGAAGATTGCTGCCAGGCTGGAAGAACGGCAGCAGGACTATGTCAATGAAATCCGGAAGGAAATCCTGAAAGAAGAGGGAGCAGGGGAAACCGAGCAGGAAAGGAATAAACTGGAAAAGCTGAAAGCCCTGGATGAAATACATCTTACCGACGCAGCTCTTGCTCAGGTGCGCCCGCAGAAGCTTTCCGATATTGTGGGGCAGGATGACGCAGTTAAAGCCACAGCAGCCCGCATTGCTTCTCCTTATCCGCAGCATCTGATTCTGTACGGTCCGCCAGGTGTGGGCAAAACGACCACGGCGAGACTGGTACTGGAAGAAGCTAAAAAACGGGATAGTTCGGTGTTCGGGCCGGATGCGCCGTTTGTGGAATGTGATGGTACCACCCTGCGCTGGGACAACCGGGATATGACCAATCCGCTGATTGGTTCAGTACATGACCCTATTTATCAGGGAGCCAGAAGAAATCTGGCAGATTCCGGAATCCCTGAACCTAAACCGGGCCTGGTTACCAGGGCTCATGGGGGCATACTGTTCATCGATGAAATCGGTGAACTGGATCCGCTGCTGCTCAATAAGCTGCTGAAAGTGCTGGAAGATAAGCGGGTATTTTTTGAATCGGCCTACTATGATGAAGATAACAAGGCCATTCCTTCCTACATCCGGAAGCTTTTCCGTGACGGAGCACCTGCAGATTTCATCCTTATCGGGGCGACAACCCGTCAGCCGGATGAAATCTGTCCGGCTATCCGATCCCGGTGTGCTGAGGTGTTTTTTAATCCCCTGCAGCCGGAAGATATATCCCGCATTGTGAGAGAGGCGGCCACACGTCTTCATGTAAAGCTGGAAGATGGGGTGCCGGATATGGTGAGTGAATATACCATGGAAGGACGAAAGGCGGTAAGCTTGCTTACTGATGCTTATAGCTTGTCTGTTTATGAGGCGGATGGATGCAGGCAGGTCACCGTTACCAGGGATACACTGAAAGAAGCAGCCCGGTCAGCCCATCTGACTCCGTGGCAATTTCGCGTGGCATCCCCGGTGCCTCAGGTGGGACATATTTACGGACTGGGGGTTGCCGGTTACTGGGGGAGCACTATTGAAATAGAAGCGGTGGTACACCCACTGGGAAACAGAGAAAAAGGAACCATCCATTTTAATGACACCGCAGGGTCCATGGCCAGAGATTCAGTAACCAATGCCAGCTCGGTGGTGCGCATGATTACAGGAAAGAACCTTTCTGATTACGATGTGCATGTCAATGTGGTAGGGGGAGGAAATATTGATGGACCCTCTGCCGGAGCAGCCATTACCTGTGCCATCATTTCGGCACTTACAGGAAAACCGCTGCGTCAGGATATTGCGGTGACCGGGGAAATTTCCCTGTCAGGAAGGATAAAGCCTGTGGGTGGCATTGCAGAAAAGGCGTTTGGCGCCCATCAGGGAGGTATGAAGGCCATCCTCATACCGAAGCAGAATGCCCCGGATATGGGCAGTGAATATATGCATATGAAGGTTATCACGGTAGATACCATACAGGATATACTGGAACATATGCTGGTAAGAAAAAAACAGAAAATGAAGGGGAGTAAATAATGCCACAGGAAGAAACAAAGAAATGGAACCGACGCGATGACGGCAGAAGAAATACTTCCACTGATAATATGCTGGTGAGCCGTGTGCCGCCACAGAATCTGGATGCAGAGCAGGCCGTACTGGGGGCCATGCTTCTGGATAAGGAGGCCATCGTCACCGCAGAAGATATGCTCCGGTCTGATGACTTTTACCGGGATGCGGACGGTATTATTTTTGAAGCTATTTTAAATCTGGCAAGAAACAATAAGGAAGCGGATATTCTTACCGTCACAGAAGAACTTCGCCGTATGGGACGACTGGATGATGTCGGAGGAGTCATCTATATCAACAGCCTGGCAGAGAAGGTGTTTTCCACCAAATCGGTAGGGGAACATGCTAAGATTGTGCAGGAAAAATCAAAACTCCGCCATCTGATTGATGCGGCTGGTACCATTGCTGACAATGCATACAGCGAACGCGAATCCGTGCAGGATATTGTCGATGATGCAGAACGGCGCATTCTGGAAGTAGCCAAGGATGAACGAAAGAGTGATTTCATCCCTATCGGGGAAGCGGTGCAGCATGCACTGGAAGAAATCAATGAAAAATTTCAGAACAAGCAGGGCGTTACCGGGCTTTCTACCGGGTTTGCCAAACTGGATGCATTTACCAGCGGATTTCAGAAAGGCGATTTCATAATCATTGCTGCCCGTCCATCCATGGGTAAGACCGCTTTTGTGCTGAATATTGCCAAGAATATGTCGCTTTCCAGTGATCATAAGACGGTAGCGTTCTTTTCTTTGGAAATGTCGAGAGAACAGCTGGTGCAGCGTCTGCTTTGCTCCACAGCACTGATTGACAGCCAGAAACTGAGAACCGGGCGCATTACCAGCCAGGAAGAATGGAGGAACCTGGCAGCGGCAGCAGGTCATCTGATTAATGCTCCGCTTTATATTGATGACACTCCGGGGATTTCCGTATCCGAAGTCCGTTCCAAGGCAAGAAGGCTGAAGGCGGAACGGGGCCTGGATATTATCATGATTGACTATCTCCAGCTTATGCGGGGAAACTCCAGCCGTGCCAGTGAAAACAGGCAGCAGGAAATTTCTGAGATTTCCCGCTCCTTAAAGAGTCTGGCCCGTGAACTCAACGTACCGGTTATCGCTCTGTCCCAGCTGTCCCGAAGCGTGGAATCTCGTCAGGACCATCGCCCGATGCTGTCTGACCTGCGTGAATCCGGCTCTCTGGAACAGGATGCGGATATGGTAGGCTTTCTGTATCGTGAAGCTTACTATAACAAGGAAATGCAGGATGATGATGAAAAGAACAATGCGACAGAAGTCATCCTGGCTAAGAACCGTAATGGCCCGGTAGGGACCATTGAGATGTACTTTGCAGGTCAGTTCACACTGTTCTATGAACTGACGAACCAGGAAGAACCGGAAGGTATGTAAGCACGTCAGGAAAGGGCTGAGCGTATGGATTTATGGGGAAATGAAGACTGGTGGGACCGGGAGGCGGAAGAGAAGAAACCTCCGGAGGAAACGGATTATGAAGGCATGGAAAGGGAGTTTTATCACTGCCGGGCCTGTCCGCTCCGCCGGGAAGGCGGGCATGGTCCTGTCCTTTCTACAGGCCCATGCCCGGCACCGCTTATGCTGGTCGGGGAGGGCCCTGGCAGTGTGGAAGATGAACAAGGACTGCCGCTTATCGGGCAGTCCGGACAGCTTCTTGACCGGGCTCTGCTGTCTGTAGGGATTACCCGCGACCATGTATATGTAACCAATATTGTAAAATGCCGCCCCAGAGGAAACCGTACACCGACGCAGCAGGAAGGATATTTCTGTGCATCCCGCTGGCTGGTAAGGGAAATCGGTCTGGTAAAACCGAAAGTCATCGTCGCACTTGGCAAACCGGCACTCAGGTTCTTCCTTGGCCGGGAAGCCGGAATTATCCGAAACCGGGGACACTGGATATCCTGGCATGGCATTCCGGTGATGCCCACATTTCATCCGGCCTATCTTCTCCGGCAGGAGGGACATGCCCAGGTGGAGGCCAAATGGGCCGTATATTACGATCTCAAGGCGGCAAGGGATAAAGCGGCAGCTCTGGCTCCGGACTGGGTCTGGAAGAGCGGGAATGTGCCTGACCTGACAGAGATGTATGCTCAGCGGATTCTGATGCGTAAAGAGCTTGCAGAAACCAAATGAACTGACAGAGATGAGCCGGCGGTACATGGATTGCCAACCTTCGGATCTGGACGCCAAAAACATCTCCGAAACTTTAATGAGGTGGATTCTGTGGATAGCTTCCCTGATAAAAAGCGAGAATGCAAAAGAGGCTGTGCAAAAATGATTTTTCATTTTTGCACAGCCTCTTTTATTTGGTATTTGCAGTTACAGGCGGGATTCACTTACTAACCCCTTTGAATTCTGAAAGAATTAACCTGTTTTTTACTTGGTTCCGAAGATTCTGTCGCCGGCGTCACCGAGGCCTGGAACGATATATCCGTGTTCGTTCAGGCATTCATCTACAGCGGCGGTGTAAATCTTTACATCTGGATGAGCTTTGTTTACAGTATCTACGCCTTCCGGTGCGGCTACCAGGCACATGAGGCGGATATCCTTTACGCCTCTGTCCTTGAGCATCTGGATAGCGGCTACGGAGCTTCCGCCGGTGGCCAGCATCGGATCGACAATAATGAAGCTTCTGTTTTCAATATTTGGCAGCTTGCAGTAGTATTCTACCGGCTTTAAGGTTTCCGGATCTCTGTACAGACCGATAACGCCGATACGTGCAGATGGAATCAGGTCAAGAAGCCCCTGGACCATGCCAAAGCCGGCGCGGAGTACCGGGACAATGGCGATTTTCTTTCCGGTGAGTCTCTTGCCCACTGTCTTCTGTATCGGGGTTTCAATTTCCACATCTTCCAGAGGAAGGTCACGGGTGGCCTCATAGCCCATCAGCATGGTGATTTCTTCCAGAAGCTTTCTGAAATCAGCAGAACTGGTTTCCTTTTTGCGCATAATGGTCAGCTTATGCTGGATTAACGGGTGGTCAATAATATTTACCTGCATAGTGGTTCCCCTTTCAAATTTGTTAACATATCGTAATTTTGCCTATAACATGATAACACAAATACCCCGGTGCTGAAAGGCCGGGGTAAAAGAAGGGCAAAATGGATGGCTTATTTTCCGATTCCGAAGAAGCGCTCTGTGTTTTCTCTGGCATGCTTTACCAGTTCCTCCGTGGGGACGCCCATGTAGGAAGCCAGGGTTTCGGCTACATAGGTTATGTTCTGCGGTACGTTGGTGCGCGGCAGGTTGAATCCTCTGGGGGTGAGATATGGTGCATCCGTTTCAATCATGATGCGGTCCAGTGGGATGGCTGTTACCGCCCCCCGGAGGTCGTCGGCACGGCGTTCATCACAAATCCACCCGGTGATGCCGATGTAAAATCCCATGGAAATGAGTTTTTCGGCCATCTGACGGTTTCCAGTGAAACAATGGACTACTGACCTGTGGCAGATATCTTCGTGGCCGGAAAAGCAGGAAATAAAGTCTTTTTCTGCTTCCCGTTCATGAAGGAACAGCGGCTTGTTGAGATCTTCCGCAGCCTGGATGAGGGACCGGAATACAGAAAGCTGTTTTTCTCTGGGGGAGTACATGCGGTCATAGTCCAGCCCGCATTCTCCGACAGCGACGATGCGCGGGTTGGAAGATACAATTTCCCTTATGCGGAGTACGTCGGCCGGTGTGGCGTGCTGAGCTACATGGGGATGGATACCTGCAGTACCGTATACATCGTGGGTGCGGACAAAGGTATCCACTTTTTCATTATCGTCCGGCTGAGCACCGGTGAGTATGCAGCATACACCGGCCGCTTCGGCATCGGCTATGATTTTTTCAGGATCATCAAATGAACGGACAAACAGATTTAATCCAATATCATAATAAGTACGCATAGTTCCTCCTTGCAATGGACGCTTTCCTGCCCACGGGCAGGGGCGGGTATACTATATATTGTTTGTAAATGAATATTTTCAGTGGAAACAGAAGGAATGAAACCTTCTGTCCTTTTATTTTATCGCAAAGGGGAACTGGAGACCAACCAGAATCAAAGTAAAGATAATGGTTATATACAGAGAGGGATAAAAGTGTTTTACAGAAAGGGCGGGATAAACGTGACTTACAGATTACGAACAGGCAGTAAACGCCGAATGTGCCTGAAGTATACCTGAGAGTAATAACCCATATGCAAAAAAGATATGGGTTGATTTTCCGGCTGCTGCAGAGAAAACAGAAAGCGCAAAAGCACACTTATCATTGACTTTTCAGAGATATTGAGAATGGTCAAAAGTGAAATGGGTAGAAAAGTGGACATGTTTTGGAGTTGAAAATATGATGGCAGGGGAGTATTATAGTCAAGGACGCTACACAATATGTAGCGTTTCGAAAATAAACAAAACAACATGTTGTATAGAAACAAATCTTAACAAAAAGAGGCAAAAAGCCCTGTGATACTGGTTTTATGGAGGTTATGGATATGGCACCGCTGAAGAGTGATCTGATTGAAGTAAAGACAAGAGTTATAAAGAGAAATGGTCAGGAAGTAGCATTTGATGGACATAAGATTATCAATGCGATTGCTGCAGCCAACAGGGAAGTCAGTGAACTTCACCAGATGAATGATTTTCAGATCCGTGCTGTAGCAGATACCATAGCCAAGACGGTAAATAATATGCTTCATGCGGTAAACGTAGAAGATATTCAGGATATGGTGGAACGCGGCATCATGGAAATGCGCGCCTACGAAGTAGCCCAGAAGTATGTCCGTTATCGTTATAAGAGAGAAATCTCCCGTAAGTCCAATACTACGGATAATGGAATTCTTTCTTTGATTGACCTGTCCAATGAAGAAGTAAAGCAGGAAAATTCCAATAAGAACCCGGTAATCAACTCCACACAGCGCGATTATATGGCCGGTGAAGTATCCAAGGACCTGACAGAACGTCTTCTCCTGCCGGAAGAGATTGTGAAGGCACACAAGGAAGGCATCATTCATTTCCATGATTCTGACTACTTTGCTCAGCGTGAACATAACTGCGACCTTATCAATCTGGAAGATATGTTGCAGAATGGAACCGTTATCAGCCAGACCATGATTGAAAAGCCGCACAGCTTCTTCACTGCCTGCAACGTAACTACCCAGATTGTTGCGCAGGTAGCATCCAATCAGTACGGCGGACAGTCCTTCACCCTGTCCCATCTGGCACCCTTTGTAGATGTAAGCCGCCAGAAGATCAGGAAGCAGGTTATAGAAGAACGGAAAGAATGCGGTGAATCCCTGGATGATGCAGTGATTGACAAGATTGTAAAGCATCGTCTGGCAGAAGAAGTAAAGAGCGGTATTCAGACCATTCAGTACCAGCTGATTACTCTGATGACCTGTAATGGACAGGCTCCGTTCGTAACCATGTTCATGTACCTGGATGAAGTACCGGAAGGCCAGACACGGGAAGATCTGGCTATGATTATCGAAGAAGTTCTTCGCCAGCGTATGCAGGGCGTAAAGAATGAAAAGGGTGTATGGATTACCCCGGCGTTCCCGAAGCTTATTTACGTACTGGATGAAGACAACATTCACGAAGATTCTCCATATTACTACCTTACCGAACTGGCTGCACAGTGCACGGCTAAGCGTATGGTACCGGACTACATTTCTGCTAAGATCATGAAGCAGCTCAAGCAGGGCAATGTATACACCTGCATGGGATGCCGTTCCTTCCTCACTGTGGAAGACAGCCAGAGAAATCCGGATGGAAGCCACAAGTTCTATGGTCGTTTCAATCAGGGCGTAGTGACCATCAATCTGGTGGATGTGGCATGTTCTTCCTACGGGGATATGGATGCATTCTGGAAGATTCTGGATGAACGTCTGGAACTCTGCCACAGAGCACTCCGTTGCCGTCATGAACGTCTGCTGGGGACCGTGTCCGATGTAGCACCAATCCTCTGGCAGTATGGCGCTCTGGCAAGACTCAAGAAGGGTGAAACCATTGATAAGCTCCTCTACAATGGCTATTCCACCATCTCCCTGGGATATGCCGGACTGTACGAAATGTGCGTACGTATGCTTGGCAAGTCCCATACCACTCCGGAAGGCCGCGAATTTGCACTCAAGGTTATGCAGAGACTGAACGATAAGTGCGCAGAATGGAAGAAGGCTGAAAATATCAGTTATTCCGTATATGGCACACCGATGGAATCCACAACCTATAAGTTTGCAAAGTGCCTCCAGAAGCGCTTTGGCATCATTCCGGGGGTAACCGACAAGAACTATATTACCAACAGCTATCATGTTCATGTACATGAACAGATTGATGCATTCCATAAGCTCAAGTTCGAATCTGATTTCCAGAGACTTTCTCCAGGCGGCGCTATCAGCTATATTGAAGTGCCGAACATGCAGAACAATATTCCGGCAGTTCTCACGGTAATGAAGTATATTTATGACAACATTATGTATGCAGAACTGAATACCAAGAGCGATTACTGCATGAAGTGCGGATATGATGGCGAAATTCAGATCGTTGAAGATGAAGATGGCAAGTTAATCTGGAAGTGCCCGAACTGCGGCAACACCGATCAGCATCAGATGTCCGTTGCCCGCCGTACCTGCGGTTATATCGGCACACAGTTCTGGAACCAGGGCCGTACACAGGAAATCAAGGACAGAGTATTACACCTCTGATATGCTCCTGTATGACCTGATACAGCGCTTATAACAGGCATATATACAGTAAAAGGTGGTGTCAAAAGCGTTACATCGTTTTTACATCACCTTTTATCATTTCTGAATCATGGATTTTTCACAGGAGGTTCCTTTGAACTACTCAAATATTAAGACGTATGACATCGCCAATGGTCCGGGAATCCGGCTTTCCCTGTTTGTGTCCGGATGCACTCACCACTGCAAGGGATGCTTCAACCAGATGACCTGGGATTTTGACTATGGACAGCCTTTTACAGAGGAAACCATAGACTATATTATGAAACAGATGGCACAGGACTGTTATCAGGGAATCACTCTGCTGGGCGGTGAACCGATGGAACCGGTGAATCAGAAGGGACTGCTTCCGCTGGTTAAGCGGTTTAAGGAGACTTATCCGGAAAAAGACCTCTGGTGCTACACCGGATACCTGTATGATGAAGACCTGCTTGGACATTTCTGCAAAGTGATGCCGGAAACGGAAGAGTTACTTAAACGCATTGATGTACTGGTAGATGGGGAATTCATACTGGCTAAGAAAGATATTACCCTGCTGTTTAAGGGGTCATCCAATCAGCGTACTATTGATGTACAGCGCTCCCGGAAGGAAGGAAAGATTGTGCTCTGGAAGCCGGGCATTACGACAATGAATCCAAAGACGCATCTTTAAAATATGACAAAAAAGACGGGCATAGGGAAAATAGGATATTTCCGGTTTTCTCCAGCCCGCTTTTGATTTACTGATTTACAGGAAAATTTATGATAATTACTATACACGATGATTTTAATCTGCAGCGCATCATTGACAGCGGCCAGTGTTTCCGGCCGGTGAAGATTCCGGATGGACGCTATCGTTTCATTACCGGGAAACATCTCCTGCACATACAGGAACTGGGAGACGGGCGGTATGAGGTGGACTGCTCCCGGTGGAACTGGAAGCATACCTGGAAACCGTACTTTGATTTAAATGCCTCCTACGCCGCTATACGCCGTTCCATTCCCGACTCGGATACTTATCTTACCCGGGCAGCGGAGTACAGCCAGGGGATACGCATTCTCAGGCAGGATCCATGGGAAATGCTCATAACGTTTATAATTTCTCAGAGAAAATCCATTCCGGCCATCCGAAGTGCGGTGGAGATGTTGTGTGAAAAGGCAGGAACCCTTTGTGAAGAAGGCGGGGAAAACTTTTATACTTTTCCACGGCCAGGGGAGCTGGCCCGTCTGTCAGAGGAGGACCTCCGGGAATGCTCTCTGGGGTACAGGGCTCCCTACATTTACCAGACAGTGAAACGGGTATGCAGAGAAAAGATACATCTTTCCCAATGGAATAGTCTTCCTGATGAGACACTTATGGAAAAACTTCTGGAATTTCCCGGGGTGGGTATCAAAGTGGCCAACTGCACAGCCCTCTTCGGATTTCATCGCATATCCCGTGCACCGATAGATGTATGGATTGAACGGGTAATTCGGGAACATTATGGAGGCCGAAATCCATTTGTACTCTATCCGGAAACTGCGGGGATTATGCAGCAGTACATGTTTTACTACATCAGAAATGAAAGATGAGCTTTGCGCTCAAAGATGGCATGAATCCTATCAGATGTTTGAACTTAAAATCTTTCACTGGCAGGTTTCAGGTGGTGGATATTGTAAAAGACAGGTTTTAACAGGGAACCGGCGGGAGTTTGGCCAAACCGCACGTTGGCTGTTCAGGCTGGAAATCTTTTGATTTGGCCGCTGTCCGTGTTATCTGGCAAATAAAAAGCAGAAAGAATCTGATAAAAATCGATTCTTTCTGCTTTTTTATTTATCCGGAGTCAGAGAGGAGATTAACAGGATTCCCTGTCTGACGTCTGTTTTTTACTTCTTTCCGCCGGCGATGCCCGGATGGGTCATTTCAAATGGGGAAAGGATTTCTTCCATTCTTTCTCTGGTCATCAGCTTTTCACGCATGATGATTTCCTTGACCGGGGTGCCCTGGTTATATGCTTCCTTGGCAATAGCAGAGCACTTTTCATATCCCAGGTGTGGAAGCAGGGCGGTGATGATACCTACACTGTTATCAACCCACTTCTGGCACTGTTCCTTGTTAGCCTTCAGGTCCTTGAGGAGCAGGTTGGTGAATGTGTTGATGGCATTGGTGAGATAACGGAAGGAATTGAACAGATTGAATGCCAGTACTGGTTCCATAACGTTCAGTTCCAGCTGACCATTTTCTACAGCCATGGTAACAGCCAGATCGTTGCCAATAACGTGATAGCAGGTCTGATCCAGCAATTCAGCGATAACCGGATTTACCTTACCTGGCATGATGGAAGAACCTGGCTGACGTGGTGGCAGTTTGATTTCATTGAGGCCGCAGCGTGGGCCAGAGGCCATGAGTCGCATATCGTTGGCAATCTTGATAAGGGAAAGGGCAGATACCTTCAGCGCAGAGGAAACTTCAGCGAAGCAGTCGGTGCTGTTTGTGGTATCAATGAGGTCAGGAGCGGATTCAAACTGGAATCCTACCAGATCGGACAGAATCGGTGGGAACTTCTTAATGTATTCTACTTCTGCATTGAGGCCGGTGCCTACAGCAGTGCCGCCCATGTTAATATTCTGCAGGGCGCCGAGGGAGCGGGTAATTCTCCAGATGCAGCGACGGACTACAGAGCCGTAAGAAGTCATTTCTTCGCCCAGCGTGATCGGAACTGCGTCCTGCAGGTGAGTACGGCCCATCTTGATTACATCTTCAAACTCTACGCCCTTCTTTTCAAATTCGCAGGCCATGTTAATGAGGGCATCATTTAAAATCTGCGCTTTTCGCAGGATGCAGACCTTGATACTGGTTGGGAATGCATCGTTGGTGGACTGCGCCATATTGGCATGATTGTTCGGGGAAATGATGTCATAGCGGCCACGTTCATAACCGAGGATTTCCAGTGCACGGTTGCACAGTACTTCATTCATGTTCATGTTGATGGAGGTACCGGCACCACCCTGAATCGGGTCCAATGGGAACTGATCCAACATCTGGCCGGCAATGATTTCATCAGCAGCCTGCACGATGGCTTCTCCGATTTCCTTTGGCATACGGCCTGTTTTCATATTGGTCAGGCAGGCTGCCTTCTTTACAATGGCAATGGCCTTGATGAAATCCGGATCCAGGCGCTGGCCCGTAATCTGGAAGTTTTCAATAGCCCGCATGGTCTGTACACCATAGTAGGCATCATCCGGAACCTGCATTTCGCCGAGAAAATCGTGTTCAATACGCATTGTAATCTCCTTTGTGAAAACACATATAATTTAATAAATGTATGCTTAATTCAGTAATCTTGTAGGTATAATACCACATTTAAGTATAACAATCAACGTCGGCGCATATATTTTAATAGTATACTTATTTTATCGTTGCAGATTTAACCGAATAAGTACATACACAAAAATATAAGGAGGACAGTGGATCTGCCGGCAGAATCAGAGCTGGACTGTTGACATAACATACCCTGTGGGGGTATATTACGCAAAGGAGGATAATTTATGGATACAAAGAAGGAAAATATAAATCATACCGATGAAAGTTGCGGTAAGCGGCATACCTGGCGGAGCAAGGAAGAAAAGAAAAGACTTCTTTCCCGGCTTCGCCGTATAGAAGGACAGATAAGGGGACTGGAAAAAATGTTGAAAAATGATGCGTATTGCCCCGATATTCTTATGCAGTCTTCAGCGGCTGCCTGTGCCATTCACAGCTTTAACAGGCAGCTGCTGGAAGCCCATATCCGGGGATGCGTGACCGAGGAAATCCGTGAAGGCGGCGAAGGTAAGGTGGACGAACTCTGTAATATGCTGCAGAAACTGATGAAATGATGGGGCATCATACGAAAATAAAAGAAGGTGATTTATTTGAAAAAATATATAGTAACCGGTATGACATGCTCTGCCTGCCAGGCGCATGTGGAAAAGGCGGTATCGGCGGTACCGGGAGTAAAATCGGTAGCGGTATCCCTTCTCACCAATTCCATGGGAGTGGAGGGAAATGCGTCAGATGAAGCTATAGAGGAGGCGGTGGAAAAAGCAGGGTATGGGGCCCGCCCGCTGGAGGCAGAGAAAAAAAGCGGAGCGGCAGCTCAGCTTCGCGCCGGAGAAGAGGCATTAAAGGACAGGGAAACTCCGAAACTGAAACGCCGGCTGTTGCTGTCCATTATTTTTCTCCTGCTCCTTATGTCCATAACCATGGGACATAATATGCTGGGCATGCCGCTTCCTGATTTCCTTGATGGAAATTATGCGGGGCTTGCGGTTCTGCAGATGCTGCTGGCCCTCATAGTGATGCAGATTAATCATGCCTTCTTTACCTCCGGAACCCGTTCCTTTCTTATGGGAGCGCCTAATATGGACACCCTGGTGGCGTTGGGATCCGGTATATCCTTTCTCTGGTCGCTGACAGTATTATTTAAAATAACTGTGGCGGTTTCGCAGGGCGCTCCGGTTTCTCTGGTGGAGGACCTGTATAGGAATCAGTTGTATTTTGAATCGGCTGCCATGATTCCGGCCCTGATTACGGTGGGGAAGATGCTGGAATCCATGTCCAAAGGAAGGACTACCGATGCGCTGAAACAGCTCATGAAAATTGCACCGAAAACCGCGGTGGTGGAAAGAGACGGTAAAGAAGTCACCATTGCCGCCGACGAAGTGCAGCCGGGGGATATTCTGGCCGTACGCCCCGGGGAATCCATCCCTGCGGATGGCATTATCCTTTCCGGAGAAACCTCGGTGGATGAATCGGCACTTACCGGAGAATCCGTACCGGTAGATAAAGGCGAAGGGGATAAGGTCAGTGCAGCTACCCACAATACATCCGGATTTATCCGGGTAAAAGCCCTCAGAGTAGGGGAAGACACCGGATTCGCCCAGATTATCCGCATGGTCAGCGATGCGGCGGCTACCAAAGCGCCGATTGCCCGCATTGCCGATAAGGTATCTGCTGTATTTGTGCCGGCGGTCATTGGCATTGCTGTCGTAGTTACCATCGTGTGGCTCATGCTGGGCGCCAGTCTGGCAGAAGCTCTGACTTATGGCATCAGTGTTCTGGTTATTTCCTGTCCATGTGCCCTGGGGCTGGCTACTCCAGTGGCCATCATGGTGGGCAATGGGGTGGGAGCCAGAAACGGCATTCTCTTCAAAACCAGCGAAGCACTGGAAAATGCGGGGAAAATACAGATTGTGGCATTGGATAAGACCGGTACCATTACCGAGGGAAAACCGCAGATTACGGATATCCTTCCGGCCGCCGGTCTGTCAGAGAAAGAATTTCTTTCCCTGGCGTATGCCCTGGAATGCCCGTCGGAACATCCGCTGGCCAGAGCGGTGACGGAGAAGGCGGAAGCCCTGGGCCTTTTGAAACGGGAAATTACCGGATTCAGAAATCTTCCGGGACATGGGATTTCCGGCACTGTGGAAGGTCATGCTCTTATGGGTGGATCCCTGGCCTTCATTTCTTCCCGCCTCTCTCTTTCTGACACCATTCAGAAAGAGGCAGAAAGACTGGCAGAGGAAGGAAAGACACCGCTTCTCTTTGTAAAGAATGATGAATATCTGGGCATGCTCGGGGTGGCTGACGTAATCAAACCTGATTCCGCACAGGCGATTCAGGAACTTAGGAATATGGGCATTGAAACCATTATGCTCACCGGAGACAATGAAAAGACTGCCCGCACCATTGCCAAAATGGCTGGTGTGGATTCTGTCATTGCAGGAGTACTTCCTGATGGGAAAGAAGCGACAATTAGGAATCTTCAGAAACGAGGACGCACGGCCATGGTAGGCGATGGTATCAATGATGCGCTGGCACTTGTCCGGGCAGACACAGGTATTGCCATTGGCACCGGCACTGATGTGGCAGTAGATTCGGCGGATATCGTTCTTATGAACTCCCGTCTCACTGATGTGTCAGCCGCCGTACGCCTCAGCCGGAAGACGCTGAAAAATATCTACGAAAATCTTTTCTGGGCTTTTGCGTACAATGTACTGCTTATCCCCATGGCGGCTGGGCTGTATCCGGGAATCCACATGAATCCTATGTGGGGAGCAGCGGCTATGTCCATTTCCAGCGTCACCGTATGCCTGAATGCGCTGCGGCTGAACTGGACGGATGTTCATAATTCCAGGCATGATAAACCGTTGCGCCGTCGGGCAGCCCGGGAAAAGACAGCCGAAACGCCGGAAGAAAGGCGAATGACCATCCAGGTGGATGGTATGATGTGCGGTCATTGTGAAAACCGGGTGAAAGGTGCATTGGAAAAGATTTCCGGGATTAAGGAGGCGCATGCCGATCATGCCCGGGGAGAAGTGCAGATTATCTGCCGCAGAAATGTGGAGGAAAAAGCAATAGAAGAAGCCATTACCCAGTCTGGATATATTTATAAAGGGACAATCCCTGATAAGGAGGAAACAGAAATGAAAGAAACAGTAAAAATTGAAGGTATGATGTGTGGTCATTGTGAAGCCACAGTAAAGAAAGCACTGGAAGCACTGGACGGAGTAGAACAGGCTGAAGTATCTCACGAAAAAGGAGAAGCGGTGCTGACTCTCTCCCATGCGGTAGCCGATAAGGACATTCAGGCGGCAGTAGAAGGAAAGGATTATAAATTCCTGGGCATTGAAAAATAAGAAGAACGGAATATAAGCATGACAAAAGCCCCATTTTTCCGGAAAAATGGAGCTTTTTGTCATGTCAGATATATCAGCGCTTCATGAGAGACTCTATATCCTTTTCATTCAGAACCGGTATGCCCAGTTTGGTGAGTGCTGCGGCCAGGAGCCCCTGACCGGGAATGAGGTGATGGGAAAAGGTTCCATCGTAGATTTCCCGGTTTCCGCAGGTGGGGCTTTTAGCCTTGAGGACAGCCAGGTCTATAGATTTTCCCCTAAGTTGCTGAATCACCCGGTCCACGCCCTTCTGATAAATGGCGGTAAGATCCATCCCCTTTTCGTTGATGACCCGCCCTTTACCGAGTTCCACCGGAGGCCGGGGAACCGGCATGCCGGAAAACACTTCCGGGCATACGGGGATGATCTGTTTATCCCGGAGAAAGGCATGTACCGCCGCATTATGATTATTTCCACCGTTGTATTTGACATTCTGGCCAAGCAGACAGGCGCTGACCAGTACAGTACATGGTTTCATGAGCTCCTCCTTCAGCGGAAAACCGGTATCCGGGAGCGGAGTGGACGCTCTTTAATTTCTGTTGCCGGATACCCTACGGCTACCGCAAATTCCGGATGATATCCTCTCGGAAGCTCCATGCGGGGTAACCATGAACTATCTTCTTTCCGGTTTTTCAGGTTGCGGATAAAACTGTATACACAGACCGAAGCCAGTCCCAGATTGGTCGCTTCCAGATGGATATTTTCCGCAATAATTCCGGCATTAAGCTTTATCGAATCATCCAATGCGCCTTCTCTGGACAGGATCAGGAATACCAGAGGTGCATCAAATACGGGATTTCCCCGACCGGTGATTTTCTTATCCTCCCGTGACAGCTCAGATAGAATTGCCCCGTCGGTAATAACCGCTATGGCATAATGCGAGAAATCCGCCTTACCAATGGGCGAACACTGCCCGGCACGTACCATCTTATCAATCAGCGTATCCGGAATCTCCTTATCCTGAAACCGGCGCACCGAACGCCGCAAACTCAGTACCTGTTCAAAATCCATAAGCCACCTCCTGAAATATATATTCAGTATAGCATGGAGAAAGCAGTGTTTAATTTTTCTCCCCATGGGGCTGCTATAATGGATATAATATGCAGGAGGAATCACGATTATGTCGGATGTACAGCATTTACCGGATGGGATTTATGAGGAAGTAGTCTCTCAATCCTTAGAGGAAAAGATAAAAAAGGCACTGGCCGATAAAACCATATGGGCTAATTTTGAAGATTTGGATAGTCATGAGGCAGTACCCTATTTAGCAAAATATTTAGAAAAACTGGTCAGACTGACATTGAAGGATATTGCAGATGAGGACAGAACGGGAAAAGAGTCCAAGCAGAGAGAAGTATCGGTTATCAACCGGCTGATTCAGGAATTAGTCAAACAGGCAGATGTTCTGCAAGGGAAAGAAGAAGTGGTAAAAGAGAATTTTCTGCTTACCTCATTGGAACATCGACGGAATAAGATTAAGGAACAGGAATGGGTACGCCCAGAAACTCCGTTGACCAGGTCATTCCTTTTTACCAATGATAAGGCGGAAGCTTCTATGGCATCGGAACTGAGTCGGGAAATATTATCTTCTGACCGAATAGATTTCCTTGTCTCGTTCATTAAGTTTTCCGGGCTCACTATGATACTTCCTGATTTGCGGCGCTTTACGGAACGAGGGGGCCAGCTCCGTGTCATCACTACCACTTATATGGGGGCTACCGATGCCAAGGCTGTAAAGGTGTTGACTGAATTGCCTAATACCGAAGTCCGTATGTCTCATGATACGGATCGGACCCGGCTTCATGCTAAAGCCTATATGTTCCATCGGAATAGTGGATTTTCTACGGCCTATGTGGGGTCGTCTAATTTGTCTCATGCAGCCATTGCGGATGGATTGGAATGGAATATGAAAATTGCCAAACAGGATATGCCGGAAGTTATGCGAAAATGGAAGCCTCCTTTGAAGGATACTGGCATTCTCCTGGGTTTAATACGGTTCATACAGAGGATATAGAGGCTCTGGAAGCAGAAATTGATGCGGTAAGAAATCGTGGCAAGACGGGAAGTCAAGGGTGCTATTATTTCGAAATCAAACCTTATACATATCAGCAGGCAATTTTGGATGCTTTATGGGCGGAACGGATTGACAGGAACCATTGGAAAAATCTGGTAGTAGCAGCTACCGGTACAGGAAAAACTGCAATTTCTGCCTTTGATTATCGGTCGTTCTGTGAACGGCAGAAAAAGGAGGGAAAGACAGCCAGGCTTCTTTTTGTTGCCCATCGAAAGGAAATCTTGGAACAGAGCATACAGTGTTTTCGTCAGGCACTAAAGAACCCTCAGTTTGGGGATCTGGCAGTAGGTGAATTTAAGGCAAAGCGGACAGAACATCTCTTTATTTCTGTGCAGACATTGAACAGTCTTAAACTTTGGGAAAAGATGGATCCAGCCTATTATGACATGGTTATTGTGGACGAATTCCATCATGCGGCAGCAGCTTCTTACCAGAAACTTCTGTCGTATTTTAAGCCTAAGATTTTACTTGGACTCACCGCTACACCGGAACGTATGGATGGAAAGAGTATCTTGAAGTATTTTGATGGCCACCTGGCAGCAGAGATTCGACTGCCTGATGCGATTGAAAAGCGGCTTCTTTGCCCATTTCATTACTTTGGAGTGACTGATGCTATTGACTTAACCCATGTGAAATGGACTAATGGTCACTATGATAACGAAGAGTTGACCAGAATTTATGCGTTGGATCACTATACGGCAGATAAACGAGCCGGGCAGATACTCGGTGCATTAGACAGATATACAGCCGATATCCGTGATGTGAAGGCCTTAGGCTTCTGCGTATCTAAGAAACATGCTCATTTTATGGCCGAGTGTTTTGAGAAGCATAATATCCCGTCCATGGCGTTGGATGCGGATTCTAAAAAGGAAGAACGAGATTCTGCTTGCACCCAGCTGGCCAGTGGGGAGTTAAAATGTCTTTTTGTAGTGGATTTATTCAATGAAGGCGTGGATATTCCAGAAGTGAATACGGTCCTGTTTTTGCGACCAACCAACAGTATGACTGTATTCCTTCAGCAGTTGGGGAGAGGTCTCCGATTATCTAAAGGGAAAGACTGTCTTACCGTTCTGGATTTTGTGGCGCAGGCTAATACCAAATATGATTTTGCATCCCGTTTTTCTTCACTTCTTGGTAAAAGGCACGTGCAGATTTCTAAGGAAATAAAAAATAAATTCCCGCACGTTCCTAAAGGCTGTTCAATACAGTTGGAAGAAATTGCGGAAAAAACATACTGGATAATATCCGGAACCGATTGAGGAACAGTGATTTCTATAAGGAATTTGTACAGGAATTATATTGTGCATCAGACCGGCGGGTACCGCATGTACAGGAGTTTTTTAAAGCGGCTGGGATTGAACCGGAAGTTTTCTATAATGGAAAACGGACATTTACCCGCCTTTGCGTAGATGCAGGGATTATCCCTCCTTTTTCCGATGAGGAGGGCATGGAAAAGATAGTGGCCAAAGCGATGCCTAAGATTATTTCCATGGATTCACCTAAGTGGATACGATTCATACAGCAGAGTCTGGTACATGGACCCGTTCCTATATCCGCAGTACAAAAGCAATATATAAGGATGTGGCAATACACCCTTTGGATGCAGGATTACGACCAGGCAGGAATGAAATCCCCCTGGGATGCCTTGACACGCCTCTCTGAAATCAAGCCTCTGGCAGAAGAAGTGAATGAGGTGCTGGAGATGCAGTACGGTAGAGTAGATGTTATTCCTATGCAGGAAAACCTACCATATACTTGTGCGCTGGATGTATATTCCACGTATACACGAAATCAGATTTTAGCTGCACTTGGATATGGCAAGCCGGGAAGTGTCAGAGAAGGAGTAAGGTATCTGACCAGTGGGAACAGCGACGTAGTTACCGCAGGGACAGATGTGCTTTTAATCACATTAAACAAGACGGAGAAGGAATTTTCACAGACCACTTTATATGAGGATTATGCGATAGATAAAAATCTTTTCCACTGGCAGAGTCAGAATAAGACACGGCCTGAGTCAGCCACTGGACAGAGATATATACATCAGCGGGAAAAGGGAAATATTGTATTGCTCTTTGTGCGGAGTGCCAAAGTAGATGCGTATAAACGATCTATGCCATATACTTTCCTTGGGGCAGCGGATATCGCCAGCTGGCAGGGGAGTCAGCCTATGAGCGTCATATATAAGCGCAGACATCCAATTCCGGCTAAGTACCTTAGGGAAACAGCGGCTAGCGGAGTTATCTGAACCAGTTCTTATAATTTATAATATAGTGTATCAATAAAAAGAAACCACACCAGAATGATATACATCTGGATGCGGTTTCTTTTTTGTTATTATACTGCTGGTATAAAAGGCAATATAATCGGTCTGGAAAAAGAGGGGTGAAAATAAGTTTATTCAAAGTAAGGAATATTTCCCTGTCAATGGCCCGGCAGGGAAATATCCTTATATAAAACAAATACACAGTATTCTCTTTACATGGTCGGTGTGAGCGGGCAACGGAAACATTCCCGGTCGGGGTATGTGATGAGCGCCGCTCATTTTTGCTCGCTTTCCTGAATGAACTCCACGGTTCCAAGATAGTTGCCGTTTTCATCCCGCATGGCGGCATAGGTTACAGTGACCATTTTGCCGTCTTTGGGGAAGGTACGGACCTGCTTGTCGCTGGCTCCTTCTTTAAACTGACGGATCATGCGTTCCACCATGGGCTTGATATATGGCGGATGACAGTCATAGGTGGGGCGGTTCAGGGTAGACAGAGGACGGGAGAATACCCGGTCTGTATTCTTATAGAATCGGTTGATTTCCTGTTCATCGATAACTGTAATATCCAGGGGAAGCAGAGAAAGTATGGATTTCATCTGCGCCATGGTCAGGGTCCCGGCCGGGCTTTTTACGCCATCGCCGGAGAATGACAGGGTTCCGTCCTGAATAGCTTCTGTTTCATTCTGGGAAGCCTTCCGGCGGGAAAGTACTTCGTCCCCGTGTGGCCAGCTGGGTATTTCCTGAATAAAGGCAGGCCCCATTTCATGGAGATCCCGGTACACATCCACCCATTCTTCATCAGTAAAGTGAGACAGGCAGAGTGGAAACAGGATATGTTCTTCCTTGTAAATCATTTCTTTCATCCGGGTAATTACTGCCTTTATGGTCTCTTTGAGAGCAGATACCTCTTCTCTTGTCGGTCGGTGGAGAATGCGGGAAAGGTCCATGCGGATTTCATCATCTACACCCCACATGACTTCCGAGGGGCCGGTTACGTCGTAACGCACCAGCACCGTCATGAGAAGCTCCTCTTTTTTACTGTAGAGAACACGCACTTTTTTCAGTGTTTTCAGAGATTCTATGATACGCACTTTGTCGCCTTTGAACAGAAGGACAGACAGGAGGTCCAGCTCTTTGGTCAGTGCTGTATTTTCATGGAAGAAATAGTCTACCGGATGACCGGATGGAATCTGGGACAGCCCGGCTTTCTGCTTTCTTTTTTCTTCAGACAGGATTTCCATTTCTGTACGGCCGTGGAATAAGGTGGAGTGAAGGTCGCAGAGCTTGCGGATACGGGCTGGATCTTCTCCTTCTGCGATAAGGCTCTGTTCGGCTTTCATGATGTCGTGAGCGGATACCTGGCCGAAGTCTGTGACAAAGTCTTTTCGCACCGATTCAAAATCTTCACCGGCGCCGAGCCGTTTGAGAAGCTGTTTGATTTTTTCTGCATGGCTCTGTATTTCAGCCTGCTGTTCTGACTCTGTGGCAGGTGGCGCATCTTTTACGGTAAGACCGCGGGAAGCAAAGGCTCTGATGATGGTTTCCATGGGAATACCCATCATGGCAGCACCCTTGGGAATGGTCATGACGCGGCCCATGACCTTGAGAGCCATCGGGCTGGTGATTTTTGAAAAACCAAGGGAAGCGAGAATATCTTTGACTTCCGGGAATTCCTGAACCAGGTCATATATGGTTTTATTCAGATCTACAATTTTATCCATAGATTTATCCTTTTCTTATATGAATATGATGGAAATATCTCCCTTTTGGTATAAGGGAATATGGCAATGTACACAATACTTATCCACTTTATATTATCTCGGCTCAGGTCAGGGGAAAGGGGCAGGGGATTTCTTGACGTGCAGAGCGATAGGGGCATACAATAAAATCGATAAAGTTTACATTTATGAAATCAGAGCAGTCAGAGTACAAATCGGACGTGGAAACTAGCAGCAGATGGTGCTTCTTCCTTAAAAGAGACACTATCTGGTATAAAAATAAATCAGATGGGCAGGAAGGAGTTCTGCATGGGGACGCACATAGATAACCAGGCATTGGAAAAAATTCCATTTGGTGTGCTGGTATTTGATAGTAGAGATTATAATCATATTCTGTTTGCCAGCCGACGGGCAGCACAGGTGTGGGACTGCCAGGATGAAGAGGAACTTCTGGCATACTGGCATGCAGGGCTTTCTCATGGTATATATCCGGGAGATATGAATCGGGTATTTCAGGATATATCGCAGGTGTCTGACGGAGAGAAGAATGAGTTTCAGAGCACGTTCCGTATTCTTACCCGCAAGGGGGTCATGCGCTTTGTCCACATGTCCGGACGGAGAGAGGTGCAGGATGGGCTCATTTATGCCTGTGTAACGGTGCACAATGCGGAAGAATCCGATGTGGACATGCTGACCGGATTGCCGGGACCTATGCAGTTCTCCAGCCATGTGGAGGCACTGTGCCGAAATGGTACTGAGGCAGGGAAATATGCGGTTCTGGCCTTTAATATTGAACGATTCCGACTGATTAATGAACGGTTTGGACTCAGGGAGGGCGATCTTTGCCTGAAGCGTCTGGCCGGCATTCTTACCCGGGTTTTTCCCGGTGGGATTGTATGTCGTTATGCGGTGGATACATTTTATGTGTTTACGCAAACCGCACATATGGATGACGCATTGGAAATATACAGGGAACTGTTGAAAAAGCAGATGTCCCCGGAATGGAAATGTGTGGTGAACATCGGGGTGTTTCTCATGCCGTCCAGGGAACTTCCTGTAGGTGTATGTATGAGTCACGCTATGCAGACCTGCCGCAGCTTGACCGGAACGAACGGGAAACGGATTGCTTATTATGACAGGGCACTAGAAAAGGAGATTGCCTTTGTGCAGTATATTGAAGGGCATCTGGAAGAGGCGGTTTCCCGGGGATGGATTAAGGTGTACTATCAGCCGGTAGTGAGGCCGCGGGAGTTTGACACCTGCAATCGAAAAAAAGTGCCACGAATCCAGTAAAATGGCGTATTTTTTGTCAAATTCTATAAATTTGTTAGTGCTATATCGTACTATATGTGGTATAATAAAGGGATGGAGGTGGTTTTATGTACGCGGCTATCACCGGTACTGGTAAAAATAAAAGTGTGTATATCATGCTGTAGGATTACAATACATGTGTTACACATTGAAAACATAAAAAGCGAGATACCCTTGTGATATAGTTAATTCGTCAAAACAAACTTTTACCAAAGGAGTATCTCGTATGAACAGTATAACACAAGTTATGAAATTTCGTAGATCTATGGTCGAATATGCATTGAAGCATGGCGTCACTAAAACCGCCATCAAATACAATACATATCGCCAATATGTATATCGCTGGCTTCGACGTTATGATGGTTCACTGGAGTCCTTACGTAATAAATCCCGCAGGCCAAAACACCATCCCAAAGCACATACAGTTGCGGAATTAAAGCTCATTCAGAATATGAGGCGTCGAAATCCAGAGGCCGGGTTGGTGGTTTTCTGGGTAAAGCTCCGTCAGCGTGGATATAGCCGTTCAATTACCGGACTTTACCGTACATTGAAACGCATAGGGATGACTCCGGTGAAACCGCCTAACCCCAAATATGTTCCCAAACCCTATGAACAAATGCTGTATCCAGGGCAGCGCATCCAGATTGACGTAAAGTTTGTACCGTCCGC